>SKEY01000817.1_pt1 | contig 46660 bp, 59 predicted proteins | sample 4843871 | NCBI WGS metagenome assembly SKEY01 (sample SAMN11008797, study PRJNA524170) | human gut metagenome | biome: Human fecal sample; material: Feces; isolation source: fecal sample from pouch patient p36 | host: Homo sapiens | place: Israel: Tel-Aviv | collected 2016-12-04
TTTGTGGTGATTAAATTTTACATCAAAAAGGAAGAAGATTCCTTATATTTTGGGCAACTTTTGAAAGTTGTTTATAACAGTATAAGAATATTAATTTCGTTGTGGATAAAACTGCGGAAACTCAAGGGAAATCTCTCTTGACTATCTCATGTCGGAACGCTATTACAATCCATCTGTAACAGACAATTACCTCGAAGAACCAATACAGCCGACCATATTCAGTGTATGTGGAGAGCGTATTGAAATTGAAAATGAGCGACTGGCAAAAGCATTTTCTATTTTGTCAAAACAGCGGCAGGAAGTTTTAGTGTTGTATTTCTTTTTCAGATATACAGACAAGAAAATCGGGGAGAAATATGGACGAAGCCGTACAACTGTAAATTATTGGAAACTGGCAGCACTGAAACAGTTAAGAAAAGAATGGGAGAGGTTGGAACATGAAGAATGAAAAGCGAATACCTTTTGAAATCATTGAAAAAGTGGTTGAAGGGGAACCGGAAGCAATACACAATGTCGTATGTCATTACAGAGGATATATGAAATATCTATCTGTATTTCAAGGTCATTATAACTCCGATATTCAAGACAGACTGGAAGCGCAACTGATACAGGCATTGTTCAAGTATCGTTTTAGGTAGGAAGTAGCAAAGCCCGAAAATGCCGTCAAGGATAAAATGAACGCAAGCGTCCTTGACGGCGTTCTCTGTCTTTGCTGTCAGTCAGCCAAGAGCGCAATCGGATAAACCGCTTACGCTCTCTATCCATTATGAAATGCTACGTGATAAAGTGTGCTTCTCGCTTGATTTAAGCGGCATTACAGCGGAGATAAGGGCAGGGGTAAGGGTTTTTATACTCCCACCCTTAAAAAAGAGGTTCTATTGCGTAACATAACAAACGATATTTTTATATTGCCGTTTCCGTTCCGTTCTTTTCCATTCCGGCGGCTCAGCCGCTTTGCTTAAAAGGAGAGGGATTAGGGAAAGGAAGGGAATGGATATTTGATTAAATCCGTATTTGGTATTTCTTTAGTTATTTATATCTTTATTTAATTGCGTTGGATTTTCCAATGTCGGATAAACCGATGTCGGAAAATCCAATATCGGATAATCCAACACCGGAAATTATGCGGTATTCAAAAACTGTCTAATCCACTTGCTTTATAAAACTGCTGATTTGGGGTTAGGTATGTTACGCAATAGAGGGAAAAAAACGCTTGATTTATGCGGCTTACAGAACGTGAAAAACGTTTAGACGATATTTTATACTTCTACTCTCAAAAATGACGTTCTATTGCGTAACAAAGTGAAGATAGAAAAACAGAGAGCCAACCACTATTGAAAGTGATTAACTCTCTGTTTCTGTTTACACCCTGTCTGTCAGCGTTAGTGATAAGTTGTTGTGAATACTTCCTTATCAGCGTAAAACTAAGGATTTACGGGGGTTGAAAAATCCATTAAGCAAACTTTCTCTTTGCTGCTTCTACTACATGTCCAACCAATACAGAAGTTGTAACGCTTCCAACACCGCCTGGTACTGGAGTAATAGCCTCTACGATTGGCTCTGCCTTTTCAAAGTCAACGTCTCCGCAGAGTTTTCCTTCTGCATTTACGTTAATACCGACGTCAATAACAACCTGTCCTTCTCTTAAATAAGTATCATCTACCACACCTGCACGTCCTGCAGCTACGATAACAATATCCGCTTCTTTTACAACAGAAGGCATATCTACAGTTCTTGTATGGCATACAGTAACCGTTGCATTTTTCTTAATCAGCATCATAGCAGCCGGTTTTCCAACTACCAGACTTCTTCCGATTACAACTGCCTTTTTACCTGTGCAGTCAATGCCATAATGGTCTAAGATTTCCATACAAGCCTGTGGTGTACATGGAGGGAATCCTACATTTTTTCCTGTAAATACACCGGACATAGAACCGTCAGTCATACAGTCTACGTCTTTCGCTGGATCCAGCGCATTTTCAATCACAGACTGATCCAGATGTTTTGGAAGTGGACGGAATAATAATACTCCATGAATATTGTCATCTTTATTTACTTTATCAATTACTGCCAGCAATTCTTCCTGTGATACATCAGCAGGAAGTAAGATTTTTTCACATGCAACGCCTAAAGTTTCGCAGCGTTTTGTTGCTCCTCTTTCATAGGAAATATCACTTTCGTTTTCTCCCACGCGGATGATTCCAAGAGTAGGTTTTACTCCTTTTGCTTCTAATGCAGCAACATCTGCTTTAATTCTTTCATTTAATGCTGCTGTTACTTCTTTACCAAGTAATCTCTTTGCCATTTCAAGCATCCTCCTGTGCCTTATTTTGTTTATTTTAATCTGGATAATACGCTGTCAAAAGTTTCATCAGCAATTTTTGTGTATTTTTCCAGCATGGCATCTGCCTTTTTGTTTAATTCCTCTGCATAACCTCTGTCTGCCATGGATTTTGTATTGATATAAACATTTAAGCTTGCTCCCTTTAAAGCAGCTTTGCAGAATGCAGCTCCTACTCCTGCATCACTAATCGCAAGTGTAGAACCTTTTGCTGCAAATTCTACAATGACTTCAATGGCTTCACAGCATTTTTCCATGATTTCCATTGGTACAGAGCAGGCATCCTTTAATACAATTTCCATCACTCTGGCTTTTTCTGCCTTTTCTTCTTCCGTTGTTCTTGGCATTCCGTAAGCCTTGGAAAGTGGTTCAAACACTTCTGCATCCCGTTCAATCAGGCGAAGAAAATCTTTCTGGAGTTCATCACATTTTTTCTTTAACTCCCACATTTCATCTTCTACTTCTGCATATTTTTTCTTTCCAACGGTAAGGCTTCCTACCATATTTCCAAGAGCTGTACCAACAGCACCTACCAAAGCAGAGGCACCGCCGCCTCCCGGAACAGGGGCTTTGGATGCTAATACTTCTACAAATTCATTACATGGCACGGTTGAAAATCCCATTGCTGTATCCTCCTTAAAATCTTCCGGTCTTAAATTTAGAACAAACCGGAAATTCTTCCTTTTTCGTCTACGTCAATTCTCTCTGCTGCCGGTACTTTTGGAAGTCCTGGCATGGTCATGATTTCTCCGGTAAGCGCTACCACAAAGCCGGCTCCTGCAGAAATCTTCAGGTTTCGTACTGTTACTTCAAAGTCTGTAGGCGCACCCAGTTTTGTCTGGTCATCTGTCAGGCTATACTGTGTCTTAGCCACACAGATTGGGCAGTTTCCATATCCTAAAGCTTCTAACTGTTTTGCCTGTTTCTGAGCGTTTGCAGTCAGGACTACTCTCTTACCACCGTAAACTTTCTGTACAATCTGGTTCAGCTTATCTTCAATGCTTCCTTCTAGCTCATAAGAGTAAGTAAAGTCGTTTGGCTCTTCTACCAGACGGATCACTTCTTTTGCAAGTGCAATACCGCCTTCGCCGCCTTTTGCCCATACTTCAGACAGTGCAACGTTTACGCCCAGTTCTTTACATTTTCTTTCTACCAGGTCAAGCTCTGCCTTGGTATCGGTTGGGAATGCATTAATCGCAACTACACATGGCAGTTTGTATACATTTTTGATATTGCTTACATGTTTCAGTAAGTTTGGAAGTCCTTTTTCCAGTGCTTCCAGGTTTTCGTTGTTCAGGTCTGCTTTTGGAACGCCACCGTTGTATTTCAGGGCACGTACTGTTGCAACGATAACCACTGCGTTTGGTGTAAGACCAGCCATACGGCATTTGATATCCAGGAATTTCTCTGCTCCAAGGTCAGCGCCGAATCCTGCTTCTGTAATAGCGTAATCTCCTAGTTTCAGAGCCATCTTGGTTGCGATGACAGAGTTACATCCATGAGCAATGTTTGCGAATGGACCGCCATGTACAATCGCCGGTACATGTTCCAGTGTCTGAACCAGGTTTGGTTTCAGGGCATCTTTTAACAGAGCGCACATAGCGCCTTCTGCATGAAGGTCATGAGCAGTTACCGGTTTCTGTTCAGAAACTTTTCCGTAGGTATAACCAACGATGATACGTCCTAATCTTTCTTTTAAGTCTGTGATATCACTTGCCAGACACAGAACTGCCATGATTTCAGAAGCTACGGTGATGTCATAGCCATCTTCTCTTGGCATACCGTTTGTCTTGCCGCCCATACCGTCTACTACAAAACGAAGCTGGCGGTCATTCATATCCACACATCTTCTCCAGGTAATCTTTCTTGGGTCAATGTTCAGTTCATTTCCCTGGTAAATGTGGTTATCCAGCATAGCTGCCAGTAAGTTGTTGGCTGCGCCGATGGCATGGAAGTCACCGGTAAAATGCAGGTTAATATCTTCCATTGGAACAACCTGTGCATATCCGCCGCCTGCTGCGCCGCCCTTTACACCAAATACAGGTCCAAGGGATGGCTCACGAAGAGCAACCATAACGTTCTTTCCTAATTTCTGCATACCATCTGCCAGACCTACGGTTGTTGTAGTCTTTCCTTCACCTGCCGGTGTCGGGTTGATTGCAGTAACCAGAATTAATTTTCCGTTTGGAGCATCTGATTCATTTAATAAATTGTAGTCAATCTTTGCTTTGTATTTTCCGTACTGTTCCAGATATTTGTCATCAATACCTGCTTTCTCTGCAATCTTGGTGATTGGCTCCATAGTACACTCCTGTGCAATTTCAATGTCAGTTTTAAATCCCATTTCTAAAACCTCCCTTAAAAGTAATATAAATAAAATGGCTGTGCCATATTATTTTCTTGTTCAAATCATATTCAGCCTTTATCAGCCACATGATGGTTCCCTCTTCTTATAGAAGAAGCAACACTCTTTTTAACCAATCCTGTTAATGGACTTTTGTACAGGAAAAATACTAATACTGTATTAACAGCAGTCAGTAAAACGGTCTGTACAATACGTCCTGTATATAAGACTGCCCAAGGAGTATCATAGTACAGGTGCAGTCCGATGCAAGTAAACCCTAAAGAACCAATCAGTCCATTCAGCACCAGTACACCTAAAACATGCCAGATTTCCATTCGTTTTTTTATAAGATAGCTGGCAATGCCTGGCAAAACTCCTGTCAAAATAGCTGATAAGGAGATAAACGGATTCGGTGCATAGCCTTGTAAAAGACTCCCGATTAAATCACCCAAAAATCCGCAAATACCGCCTACTACCGGTCCAAACCAGAATCCTGCAAGATATACCGGGGTCTGGCTGACTGTAATACGCAGGGTTGGGCCTATATTTAGCACCAAAAGTCTTGAAAGTACAATGTTCATTGCAATTAAAGCACCGGCAAATACCAGTACCTTAACCTTATTTTCTTTTTTCATTTGTAATAAATCCTCCTCTGTTACTGTCGTAAATACGAGTTTCGGCATAGTAGTTTACTACACCAAAGAGAAGCATTTATCTTTAATGTAGTAGCGGACGCAATATTGCATCGTGGATCGTCTTTGATTACCTTCGTCCATGGACAACTTCCCATCCCATGACACTTAACGCACAATACCTACTCTACTAATACTTTTTTCATTTTTTAAGACAGCTTTTTTTCTAATGCTTTCATCATATTAATGGAAATATCTCCCACCACAGCTAAATCCTCTGCAGCAAAGCAAGCTGCAAAATTGTCAGAAAACAGAATCTGTGAGGAAGGTGGAAATTCATCATCACCTTCCCAGAGAATAAACTTCACAAACAAGTGATCCATAAATTCCAACGTATAAGCGCAATCTCCTTCTGCAGACTTTTCTGCTCCCAGATGTTCCATTACTTTTTGAAACTGTTCCAGCTTATTTCCATAAGAAAATGCAAACCGCATCAGACACCTGCCCTGGAACTGTCTGAAATACACCTCTCCCCACGGAACATCATGGTATGTAATAAACTTACCGGTAGAGAGAGTCATATGGCGTTCTGCCATAAAGCGCATAACTAAAATTTTGGCATTCATAGCCTCATCCAGAGGATAAACACCTATACTATCCTCCACATGATGAATCTCATAATCCGGGAATGAAACAAGATACGTGCTTCCCATGAGATGCACTGTAAACATTTTTGTCTCTTCATCATAAGGAAATCCAGTTCTTTCGCTGATTTCTTTTGGATCTAACTCCTTATAGGCTGCCAGGTAATGCTCATAGGGCCGCTGTTCTTTACTGTCTTTTGCATAATCAAAATTCATATTTTCACCTCGGATATATTTTTTTACTCCTGTACACAGGATGGAAACAGAGTAGTATCTGTATGTGGAATAAAGCAGCATGCCACAAACTCATCCATATAAGTAGGAACTGCTGAAAGTTCCAGATAAGTCATGTTAGATGCCAGCTCATAACATTTGCGCTCTGCATCTCTGGAAAGCAGCATAGTGTACGCACCAGACAAAGAGGAATTACCAATATAATGGAATTTTTCCATAGGAATATCCGGAAACATACCGATTCTCACTGCATTTTCCATATTGATTCCGCTTCCAATACCGCCTGCTACATAAACATCATCAATCATTTCCACATCAAAATCAAGAGAAGACAACATGGTGCGAATAGCAGAGAAAATTGCTCCTTTTGCACGGATAAAGTTATCAATATCCACCTCATTGATTTCTACATCTTTTACAGAACCTGCTTCTTCCTCAAAGGCAAGGACATAGCTTCCCATGCCATAGGCATCATGACGCACACGCCGTCCTTCTCTGATAAATTTTCCTTTTGGATTAATAATACCAGTGCGGAAGAGTTCTGCAATGACATCAATAATACCGGAACCGCAAAGTCCAATGGGTTTCTGCCCATCTTCCCCTATCACATGATAAGATGGCTCCATGGTTTCTTTATCAATGGTACATGCCTCAATGGCTCCGTCTGTAGCACGCATACCGCAGCTGATATCTCCGCCTTCAAAAGCCGGTCCTGCGGAACATGCACAACTCATCATAAAATCAGAATTTCCAAATACCAGCTCACCGTTGGTACCTAAATCAATAAACAAAGAAAATTCCGGTCTGTTCCAAAGCATACTTACCAAAGCACCTGCTGTAATATCTCCGCCTACATAGCTTCCAATATTGGGCGCCACGATAATATGTGCGTCCCGGTTAATGGCAATGCCAATATCTGAGGCAAACAGTGAATTTGTCTTATAAAAGGTTGGAATATAAGGTTCCATACGAATAGGATCCCCTTCCATTCCTGCCATCAGATGATTCATAGTCGTATTTGCTGCTACAGCCATACGGTAAATATGTTCCGGCTTAAAATTATTTGCACGGCACATTTGCTGAATCATTGGATTAATGGTCTCTTCAATGACAGCCTTCTGAAGCTTCTCACTTCCACCTGGTTTCATAGATTCAATAATACGGTTAATTACATCGGCACCATAACGAATCTGTCCATTTCCTGCTGAAGTTTTACCAATGATTTCTCCTGTCTGCATATTAATCAGCAAAGCTGATACCGTAGTAGTTCCAATATCTACAGCTAATCCGCCAATGACAACTTCTGCATCTTTTGGATAAACATCATACACAAAGATATCCTTCTCCGAAGCATCCTTGCGCACCACACAGCGCACTTGAAAATCACTCTCTCGGAATACTCTGGCAATTTTTGTCATAACCTGAAACGGCAGCTTAACCTGAGACGCACCAGTCGTTTTTTTCACAGCGCGAACAAAACGCTCATTATCTGGCATGGTATCATCCAAGGATGGAATATCCATAGTAATATCCAAAACATCCATGCTGTTTTTTAACACAAGCCCGGCTGACTCAATATCATTTTTGGCACTTTCAAAAATGGCAATTTCCTCTTTTGAGCTTAAATCAGCAACTTTCATCCGACTACGGTAAGCAGATGCAATATCAGGTACTTCCACCGCAACATCACCTGTAATCTTACTTACACATGCCAGTCTCCAGCCCCCTTCATATTCTTCGTCAGAAATATGACGGGTCTTAGGAGAATGAAGTTCACCCTCTACTAATTTAACTTTACATTTTCCGCAGGAAGCATTTCCGCCACATGGGGCGTCAATAGCTACATTGGTGAGACGAGCTACTTCCAACAGATTTTCACCTTCCTGGGCAAAGGTCGTGACATCCTCGCCGCTTTCGAATTTAAAAGTTACTTTAAACATAGAAACTCTGCCTTTCTCTGATTTTTATACAGGCTGCTGCAAATCTGCAGCAGCCGTCATATAAAGTATCTTATATCAAATTAGATTTCCAGATAGGAATCTGCATATAATGTATTGTTTTTGAATACATCACAAGATTTAATAGTTTCCATCAGTCTTAAATCACATGGATTTACGATTGCAGATGTAAGACCCTGCATCATACACATTGCTACTAAAGCAGAATCCATGATAGGACGGATATGTTTTGGCATACCGTTGGAGTTATTGGAAAGACCACCTGTAGAGTTCAGACCCATATCACTGAACATCTTGATTGCTTCCAGAACTTCCATCTGTTTGTCCTGCATACCTTTTACAACCAGGAATAATGGGTCGAACCATAAATCTGTTGGTTCCATACCTAACATCATACCTCTTTCCAGCATGTTCTGGCAGTGCATCATACGTTCATCATTGTCTGCTGCAATACCTTCTGCGGAGCAAAGAGCAATAACGATTGCATCGTTTGCTGCTGCAAGGTCGATGTTTTCAATTCTTCCGCCTGCATCTGCAGAGTTTACGATTGGTTTTCCTTTGCTTCTGTTATATACGGAGATACCAGCTTCAATTGCTTTTTTATTAGCTGTATCCAGAGCTAATGGAACGTTGTCAAAATTAGACTGGATTAACTGAACAGCCCATTTCATTAAATCTTCTCCATCGTTTTCAGCAGGTCCGATGTTAACATCCAGATATGTAGCACCAGCATCTAACTGTTCTTTTGCACGTTTTAAGATTGGTTCTGGATCACGCTCAGCCATTGCTCTACGGATTGCTGGGGAAATACAGTGAATTCTTTCACCAATTGTAACAAATTTAGCCATAATAGTTCTCCTTTTACTATATATATAATTCTTTTACACCTTTTTTCACTCTATTCATTTGATACCTTCCCCACTGCCAATTAAATTTGGGGGAAGTTGGGAAATGAAAAAGAGATGTGTGAGAATATCCGGCCCGCATAAAGCGGACCGGCTTCTCCATATGTACAGTGTTCACTGTAGCATTGCACAGCCTGCCATAGCTGTTATACAAACATTAAGCAGTTAAATCTTTTAAGAATTTTACCAACTGCACAGCTTCCATAGGTCCTACAATGATTTCCCATCCTGGAAGTTTTGCTTCGATATCGCCTTTCAATACGGCAACTTTTCCTGGAATAACCAGTTTTCTGGATTTTACTTTACCTTCTACATTTTCCTGAATGTATTTAGCAACAGATGTGGAAGATAATTTACCAGCAGCCCAAGCTGTTAATACAGAAAGTCCGCCTGCATCAGAGATGATCAGGTTACATGGAACACCGGAACGCTCCAATTCACCGGATACTACGAAGTAGGTCAGAGCAAAGTCTACAGTTGTCAGACATACTGAGTTTTCATCAGCACCATTTAATGCATATACGCCTGGTTCCACTTTCATTGGCTTCTGTGGGTCTGTAAATACGTTCTGTCTTAAACCGAATAATGGAAGAGCTTCTGCATAATCCAGAGTTTCCATAACAACGATAGAACCGTATTTCATTGTGAACAGAGAAGCAAGAGCCTGCTGTAAGTTTCTGTCACCATGAGCCAGTACTGCTGTATTAACGATAGTAGGATATCCAAAAGTTCTATCCTGATCTTTTAATGCAGCACGACGGATCTGAACAGCGTTTGCATATGCTTCTTTAATAGAAGCACCTGTAGCATCGATTACCAGGTTTTTATTTCCTGCTTTTTCTAATGCAGCTACAGTATCATAAACTTCATTTAAGTCAGCACCTGCTACACCGAGAACAACACCTGCTGCTTTTGCAACTTCGTTCATTTCTGCGTAGTTAGCTGCTGTAGCACCGTTTAATACCGGTTTGCCATCTTTGCATACTTCCAGAGCTGCTTTTGCAACTTCTACATCTTTACATCCAAGAACTAAAGTTCTTCCTGTAGCAGCTGCTTTCTTAACCATTTCTACGTAGCGGTCTTTGTCTGCACCTTCTCTAAAGTTTACATATACCATTTCTACGTACATTCTTTCACCGATACGGTCATAATCAACTTTCTGAAGTTCAGCAAGTTTTGCATCTACTGCTGCATCATCCATATCTGTGCAAACAGCTACTGCATATCTTGTCTTGCTGACAAAAGTTTTCTCATGTCTGTATAAAACAGTTTCACCACCTAAGGTGTACTCGTTTTCACCAGCACCAACTTTGATTGTCTTCATTGGCGGAGCGGTAGCCTCGGATAATTCAGCCAGTGCATCCTCAGACATATGAGGGCATTTGGAAATTTCCAGTGCACCCTGAGCAACTTTCATAGCGAAAGCCATACATGTAGGGCATCCGCACTCTTTACAGTTTTTCTTTGGTGTCATTTTAAAGATTTGAATACCTGTTAAAGCCATTTGTTTAAATCCTCCTGTTCTACGATTACATTAATTCTTTAATCATTTTTGAGATAGTTGCAACGGACTGAGGATGTTTCAAAATAACAGCATCAGAACCAGATGCCAGTACAGCTGCTGCTGTCTGAACTTCCATACTGATACCTCTGTCTTCCAGAGCTCCCCATTCAGGCATATCTTCTTCAGAAGCCATAGCTTCTTTTACACTCCAGGATTCATCAGCTACCGTTGTGATGATCGGCATCTGCAGCATATTATCATTCTGAGATAATGCAGCACCTTTGATACGGTCCATAGTGGAAACAACATATTCAAATCCGTAACCTACAGCAGCAGAACCAACGTTCATAACGATATCCTGAGCTTTCACACCTAACTGTGTCATTACAACATTTAACTGTTTTGCAAGGTTGATATCAACAGCAGACTCAGCACCAACCTTCTGGTTGTAAGCAAGACCTGCAGCAGCACCAACTGCTTTGTAGTTTTCTTCTCTTGCAGAAAGAACTAAAGCGTTTTTACCCTGTAATGCTTCAGCAACTTTTGGAAGCAGTTCAGAGTCTTTCTCTACGTTCTTGCATCCCTCTACTACTAATGGGCAAGTAACAGCTTCAGCAACTTCTTTAACAATGGCAATCAATTCTTCAACAGATTTGTTTTCTCCGTTTGGATCTCCGCCTTCCAAACGTAAGCATACAAAATCTGCACCTTCCATAGCTTCTGCTTTTTTAGCAATATCTGCCATGGATTCAGCACCAGCGTAATATGCCTGGATACCAGGAATATTAGCAAGACCCATATCGGAAATTTCCACACCTACTTTTGGTGCATTTTCCATTGGAGCGTCAAAAGTATAGAAAGGAAATGTACATTCTCCTCCTAACTTAATAGCTTTGTCCCCGCATCCAATTTCAACTGTGTTAATGTTTGCATTGAATTTCTGTGGTTTCTGATTAAACGGCATTTCAGTTAGCCTCCTTCATATTTTTTATAAACGGCAAACACTTATGGCAATCCGCATTTGCCGCCTACATTATACTACATAACAAGAGTTATTGACAAGATTCCCTAGTATTTTCCATAGAAAAACTTCCCGATAACCTTCTAGAAATCTCCTCTTCAAACTGGAGTTTTTCAATCCACTATTGTAAACAGTGGAAACGGGAGCTCTTCCCATTCGAAAAGATGCTCCCATTTCATTTTTTACATCATTGGTTCCATAGAAAGTGCTGGATGATTCTTTTCTGTTAAGAAAGCAACCAGTGTTTCAGGATCTGTTGCAATTGTTTCATCACCAATCATATCTGTGAAGTTATCAATTCCATACAGTTCTTTTGCTGTAGCATTTACTCTGTCAGCAACAAATTCTTTCAGTTCTTTTGGCATCCATACGATACGTTCAATACCGCCTTCTGCTTTCATGAACTTCTTAGAACCGATAAAGTGTTTACCATGTCCCATGAAGCCTGGTGTCTGAACACCACCACCTGTCATGGAAGCCAGTTCTGGGAAGGTCATTCCAAGAGGAGTCATTCCTGCATATTCACGGTTTGTAATAACAACACCATTGGAGAATGGCTCGATACCACAAATACATTCGAAGCATCCGCAGGATGTCATTGGTTTTTCCATGATGGAGTACAGAGATACATCTTCCAGAGCACCCTGAGAGAATTTACGCACTGCTTCGTTTACGTCTTCGTACTCACCGATTCTTTCATCGATTGGTCTTTCTTTTGTGATTACCTGGCAAGGTCCGTTTGGATCAAGCTCGTTTGTAGCTTTTGCATCCAGCCATGAAACCGCACCACAAAGTCCTAGACGTTCTGGTGTTACAACACATACGTGAGATGGGGAGAATGCCTGGCAAAGGATACAGCTGTAATATACATCTACAGATTCATCAGTCAGAGATTTCAGTCTGTCATCACGTTTGTTGAAAGTAGGAATTGCTACTTCATGACGGATTCTTGTACATTCAGCAGGATCTGTGTAGATCACAACTTCACATTTGTCAACAACAGCATCAAATTCGTTCTTAACAGAAGCATATAATACTTCACCGATATGTTTGATACGGAATCCGGCATTGAATGCATCTTTGCTGATACGGATACGCTGCATATCACGCTGACCTGTATGATATACACCTTCAATGCAGTTGATATAGTTATGGAATTTACGTTCAATAACTGGCTCAAAGTCTGGCTGCATGTTCTTACCGGCAACTTTTACAACATACGCAATGCTGTTTTTGCTTCCCAGTTCCATATCATCTGCTTCCGGACCTACAACTGTAATCTTGTGGTCTTCGATCTCAGAAGCATCTACTGTCTGTACTAACTCCGCACAGTCTACACGGGAACCATCGAATTCAACCTGCATGTCACCTCTACGGATGATTTCACCTTCAAATGCAGAAGCAAATGCAACCGGGATATCAATATTTGTGATTTTAATCTTAATATCACGCGCTTCCAGAGAAGTTGCGTTGAATTTGCTTACATCTTTCTGAACGATTAAGCTCTTAGGAACTTCAGATACGCCTTCATGGTTTGTGATAACAGGGAAACCAAGTGCAATAGCGCCAGCTCCGCAAGCTACGATTACATCATTTAATGGTGCAAATGCATTTACGAATGCAGGAACACGTTCCATGGTGTATTTCATTAAGTTTCCGGCATCACCTGGTGTAATGTTACCGAAAATAAGAGCTGCTCTTAAAGCAACAGATACAACATGGATAACAGATGTTACGTCTTTTCCTAATGGAATAACACGAACATTTGCGCCTGTCTTCATACCAGCTTCTGCTAACTGATCGATGACATCACCAACTAATGTTACCAGGATACCCTGTGCCTGATAGCTCTTAACCAGTGCAACTGCATCTTCTGTTGTAGGAGCTTTTCCAAGGATAACAGCAACACCTGGGATATCTCCTGTTACAAGAGGTACACCAAGTTCACGGATAACAGCATCTGCTAAATGTCCGTAGCATGGTTCTTCATATGGAGTTGCTCCGTCAATGTATTTCAAAACTTCAATAAACTCAGCGCAAAGAGCTGTAGCAACACCAGACATAAAGATGTCATGTGTTCTCATTTCTCTTGTCATAAGAGTCTTTACAACGCCTAAAGCTTCTTTTAATTCTCCTAAAGTACCAACTTTTACACCTGTTACAGCGTAGTAGCAAGGTAAGCTGTAAGCTGTATTTGGGAAGCTGATTGCTTTGTCAGCTCCGTGCTGTTCAATGGCAGCATTGATAGCGCCTTCTGTTAATCCATAAACAGCGTCATTTCCACTAAATACGGTTTCAAATAATGTCAATGTTTTTTCCTCCTAACATATCATAATCCTTTATCGATTATGGACTTGATTTTTGTGATTTCTTCCTTCACTGTGTTGCTGAAATCGTAGGGGGACTGCCCCTGACGATCCGCATCAATAACCTCTGTATTGTAATGAATGAAACCTAACAGGTCTTCGGCAGGGATTTTGCTTCTTACAAAAGCTTCATCCTCTTCATTGCGTACTTTATTTGCCACAACACGCACCTGTTTCACTCCCAAATCCTTTGCAAGACGTTTTACATTCTTATAAGTCTGCACACTTCTTGCTCCTGGTTCAATGACAACAATAAACTGATCCATAGATTCGGTAGTTCCTCTTCCCAGATGTTCCAGGCCTGCTTCCATATCTAAAATAACCACATCATCTCTGTGAAGCACCAGGTTGTTGATAATTCTTCTGAGCATCACATGCTCTGGACAGACGCATCCGCCGCCTCCGGTCTCCACAGTTCCTAATACCAGAAGTCTTACTCCATTTGCCATCTTAGAATATGTATCAGGAATATCACTTACTTTTGGATTTAAGGTATAAAACTGATTATCTGCCCCGGCTCCGGTTCTCTCTTCGATGAGCTTTCTCATTTTTGTAATGGGAATAATGGAATCCAATGTCTCCTCATCAAATCCAAGAGCCAGTCCCAGATTGGCATCCGGATCCACATCCGCTGCAAGCACATGTTTCCCTTCATCCGCATATAATCTGGCAAGGGTTGCTGCAAAGGTGGTTTTTCCTACGCCGCCTTTCCCTGTAACTGCAATTTTCATGTCATTCACCTTTCTAAGTTATTTCAGTGTTCTCAAAGATTAGATGCCAAGAGCTGCTCTCTTCTCTTCGATTCTTGCCATCATGGCATCACCTAATTTATCAATATCTTTTTCTACAGTAAATGCTGCTTCACACCATTCTCTTGTACCATTTGTCAGGATTTCAACCATTTCACTGGAACCTGATGCATAAGGATCTACACCTAAGAAGGTATCAATACCAGATCCGATAACATAGTTACCAATGGAAACAGCCTTCTCAGACATCCATTCAGGAGCACATCCAACAACTGGAAGCTGAGAAATATGCAGGCCTGCATCTTTTGCAAGTGTTGCAGCCAGAACCAGCATACGGGAAATATCTACACAAGATCCCATGTGAAGTACCGGAGGAATGTCTGCTAATTCACAGACTCTCTTCAGACCATCACCGCATACATCTTTTGCTCTCTTATCCATAAGACCAGCTTTTGCTGCTGCCTGAGCAGAACATCCGGAAGCAATAACAATAATATCATTTGCAAGCATTTTCTTCATCAACTCAATATGAGCTAAGTCAGGACGAACTTTCGGGTTGTTACATCCAACCATAGCAACTGCGCCACGAAGTACACCAGATGTAATACACTGTAATAATGGTTTTGTAGTTCCTGTTTCATCAACCTGTGAGTTTGTAACACCGTCCAGAGCTTTTACAATAGCTTCTGTGGAATAACCTACAGTTGCTTTCTGCTTAATCTGTGGAATATGTACTAATTCTGGTTTTCTGTTCTTGAAGTTCTCGATTGCAACTTTTACGATTTCAGTAGCTTTTTCCAATGCTGTATGAGCATCAAAACGGATAAATTCAGAATCCGGCATCTGCGCAATCGGAGAAGTAGTGATGAATTTTGTGTGGAAACATTTGCTCAAAGGTCCTAAAGCCGGGAAAATACACTGAACGTCAACAACGATTGCTTCACAAGCACCTGTGAGAACAACGTTTTCCTGCTGTAAGAAGTTACCAGCCATAGGAATACCACGACGCATTGCAACTTCGTTAGAAGTACAGCAAACACCGGAAATTGTAATTCCCTTAGCACCCATTTCTTTTGCATATGCAATCATTTCAGGGCTGTCAGCAACTTCACAGATCATTTCAGAAAGACTTGGATCATGTCCATGAACAACAATGTTTACGTTTTCCTCTACCATGACACCAAGGTTTGCTTCTGTTTCAATGGGTTTCGGTGTTCCGAATAAAATATCGGAAAATTCTGTTCCCATCATGGAACCACCCCAGCCATCGCCAAGACCACAGCGGATTGCCTGTTTTACCAGCGCTTCCGGTTTAGAAGAACATCCCATATGTGTCATATGTAAAGAACGGGAAACTTCTCTGTCGATTGCGTAAGGAGCCAGTTCATTTTCTTCCCACAGTTTCTGCTGTGATTCCGGCGCTCTCTTTAAGAATTTCTGTGTTCCAAATGGTTTACCATATTCATTCAGACCTGTCAGAGCAACTTCATGTGCCAGATCATAAATGTCTTTTCCTTCTGTTTCAATATCCCACTCTTTCGCAATGCGAATCAGTTTTTCAGGATCTTTTACTTTATAACAGCCATCAGCAGATGTTTCATATAAAGTGTGACAGATTTCACGTCCGTGGTCAGAATGTGCAGAAGCACCACCAGCAGTAAATTTCAGGTAGTTACGTCCTACAATACCGTGTACGTCGCATCCGCAGATTCCTCTTGGAGCCTTCTTAGTAATACGGCAAGGTCCCATAGTACAAATACGGCAGCAGATACCCTCTTCTCCAAACTTACAATGTGGTGTCTGATTTTTTACACGAGCCTGCCAGGTATCAGCGCCTACTTTTGCGCCTGTCTCCAGGAGTCTCGCAGTAGCAGCTTCAAATTCTTCTACTGTAGTTAATCTGAATTCACTCATGAATATCCTCCTTTTACTATCGCCTCTTTTTCATACTTTTTGAAGTCGGCACACTTCAAATATTGGGGCTTCCCCTTTTTATCCGCCCCAGGGGGTTATACAGCTTTATAAAAAACCCTCTTTGCCTCGCAGCAATCACTAAACAAAGAGGGAAAAGCCTGCGCTTTTATTATAATCCTAAGTTATCTACAATCTCCCGGATTGCTTTTTTCACCGGAGAGTCTTCCGGAAGCTGAGTTGTTGGTGTACCATCACAGTCATATTCAAAAACAGTTTCATCCTGAGGCACAACGCCCAGAAGATGAAGCCCCTGTTTCTTAATTTCCTCTTTTGTACCCTCATTCAGCACTCCACCAGGAGCACGGTTGATAATCAGGCCAACCTGACTAGGATGCATGTCACATTCCTTAATCAGTTCTGCAATTCTGCCAACTGCCTGCACCCCTCTTCTGGAGCAGTCGCTGACCAAAATTGCTGTCTGCATGCTGGGAAGCACGCCGCGGCTGATATGTTCCATACCAGCTTCATTATCTACAATAATGTAGGGATAATTTTTCTCAAGCCTCTGAAGCTGCGCCTGTAAAAGACCATTCACAAAGCAATAACATCCTTTGCCCTGTGTACGCCCCATAACTAAAAGATCAAAATCATCGTCTTCTACCAATGCATCATCAAACTTAAACTCCATGTAATCAGCCTTGGTCATTCCCGCTGGAATCGGATTGTCTTTCGCCATTTCCGATCTGGCAACTTCTTCTCTGACATCACCAAGTGTAGATTCTACTTTCACACCCAGTACTTCATTCAAGTTTGAATTTGCATCTGCATCAACTGCAAGAATAGGACCCTTGCCCTTTTCGCCCAGATACTGAATAATCAATCCAGTCAATGTTGTCTTACCCACGCCGCCTTTTCCGGCAACTGCAATTACATGTGCCATAATAAAGGGCACCTCCTAATTATCGTTTCTTTCTAAACTAATGTGCAAAGACCAGATCTGTCAATGATTTCAGATACATCTTTCCATTTATTCAGAGCATACAAGTGGATACCATTGATACCGCATGCGCGATATTCATCAATCTGATTAATGGTGTATTCAATACCAGCTTCTCTGAATCTTGCTTTCTTGCCTTCTACATCTGCATCAAATGGGTCTTTTACGAATGGGTTCGGGAAAATCCAGTTTCTGGAGATGATTTCGCAAAGTTCACGTGGCATTACGCATGCGTTACGTGAAAGAGCCATATTAATAGTAGCAGCCTGATCTAAGATCGGCATAATACCAACATCAACCGGCATAGTAATTCCAGCACAGCGGATAGCGTCTAACCAGTATTTAAACTGTTCCATATCCCAGCAAAGCTGTGTCATAATGTAGTCTGCGCCATTATCCTGTTTCTGTTTCAGAACAGCAATATCAGCTTCCAGGCTGCGGCAGGAAATATGTCCTTCCGGTGAACCTGCAACAGCGATTTCAAATTTGTCGCCAAATTCTTTACGAACATAAGCAACCAAATCTGTTGCATATGCAAAATCTCCGCCTGTTCCTGTCCATCCGAATGGAAGGTCGCCGCGCAGTGCCAGCATATGATCTACACCGTTATCCAGATAGTTCTGCAACTGATCTTTAATACCTTCTGCTGTGTTTCCAATGCAGGTAAAATGAGTTACCGGAACAGTACCTGCGTCCTGAATCATTTTACATACATCCATGTTCTTTCCTACGTTTGTTCCACCAGCACCATATGTACAGGAAATGTAAGCCGGCTGGTATTTGCACAAATGTTCAATTGTGCCTGGAAGATTTTCCATACCTTTGTCTGTTTTTGGTGGGAACAGCTCAAAAGAAAGGAGCATTTTGTCTTTCATTGCTTCTGATAATTTCATTAGTTTCTACCTCCGCATATTGAGTTTTTTTATTTTAAGGTGTTACCCTTTAAAATCAAAATTTTACTGGCAGTCCAGTTTCACCAGACTGTTTGCCAGATCAACCATTAAAATTTTGCCTTCTATTACCTTTGTTTCGCCCATAATGTCCCGAAGAATCACTTTGTCTCCGTCCACATCAATCCGGCTTACCATCTTACAGATTACTGTGTTATCACTATCTTTCTGAACCGTTGCAAGACACATAATTTAAAAGCCTCCTTTTATAAGCCTATTTCAAATGTTCTTTTACCAGGGTCAGCGCTAATCCAAGGCGCATATTGCCTTTCTGAAAATCAGCAACGCCTTCTTTGATGGTTCTGGCGGCATCTTCCATTCCCAGTTTTATCAGGTTGTCAGCCATCTGATCCAACTCCTCTGCATGATGCTGGTTATGAGAAAGCATATAATTGAGCAGTGCTACCACTTCATCTGTGCAGCTTTTCTCACAGCCTTCTTTGCATTCATGACAATGCTCATGGTCATGGTCATGATGTCCGTCACTTCCGTGAGGAATCACATTTCCATTTTCATCTTTAATTAAATGCATATTTCCATCCTTTCTCTGCCTCATTATTTTGTTTAGGCATAATGAATGACAATAATTTATCAATTATCTTGATTATACATGTTTTTTCATCTTTTATCAAGATATTTTATGTTTTTTTCCCTGTTCATAACGTAAATATTTTCAAGAAATCCCTGGTGTTTTTTTGTTTCTTTGTTACTTTTTTACGCTATTGTTTTATTGCTGTAAAATATCATTTAGGACATTTTAACCATGATTTTCATAACTTTTTTGTCTATTTTTAAGAAAAAGCCTTGTTTCTCTCTAAGTCTGTATATTTTTAAACAAACTTTTTATCGTATTTCCTGTCAGAACACATATTTAATAAATTTGTCTAACATTTTTCACATTTTCATGCTATACTAGGAGGGACGTTAAGGAGGGTAATTTTATGTCTTTTGGTGAACATGTAATCCAACTAAATGACGCAAGAGAAATGCCTTTGTTGGGACTGGGTGTTTATAAAGCCACGGAAGATGCCGAATTAAAGCAGGCAATCGGAGATGCTGTCTCTTTTGGATATCATTTAATTGATACTGCTTCTTTCTATAAAAATGAAGAAGGCATTGGAAAAGCATTGAAAACGCTGAGCATTCCAAGAGAGGACTTATTTATTACCACAAAAATCTGGAATACAGCACAACGCATTGGAGATATTGAGGACAGCTTCCACAGAAGTCTGGAGCGCCTTGGCCTTGATTATGTTGATTTGTATCTGATTCACTGGCCTGTACCGGGTTGTTTTTGCGATACCTGGCGCGCTATGGAGAAGCTTCAGGCTCAGGGAAAAATCAAATCTATTGGTGTTTCTAACTTCTCCATTCAGGATTTGGAAACTTTAATGGCTTCCACAGATATTATCCCTGCTGTAAATCAGGTAGAATTTCATCCGCTTTTTAATCATCCCCAGCTCCTTGCCTACTGCAAGGAACACCACATTGCAGTGCAGGCCTATGCCCCGCTGGCAAGAGGCGCTTACTTAAACAGTCCTCTGATGATAGAAATCGGAAAACGCCATGAGAAAACCCCTGCCCAGATTGGTTTGCGTTGGCTGCTTCAACAGGGAATCTCTGTCATTCCAAAATCCGTACATAAAGACCGTATTGAAGAAAACAGTCAGCTTTTCGACTTTACGCTCACAGAAGAAGAAATGGCTGCTATTACTGCCATGGACATTCAGCAACGTGTAGCAGGAATTCCCGAAGATATGATTCCCTACATCACGAAATAACGAAAAAAGAGGATGCCACGAAACAAAAGTATTCGTGTAACATCCTCTTTTTCACTTCCAGGAACTATCCCAGGATTCTATTTTCTTATCTCTGACCATGAGTTCTCTCACAGCATCCCCAGGCTCTTTCCCTTCAAACAACACCTGGTTCACCTGTTCAATAATGGGCATTTCTACCTGATACTTTCTGGAAAGCTCTAATCCGGCTTTGGCTGAATAAACGCCTTCTACTACCATTTTAACTTCTGCCATAGCCTGTTCCATGGTTCTTCCCTGTCCCATAAGGCATCCGGCTTTTCTGTTCCGGCTGTGCCTGCTGGCACAGGTAACAATCAAATCTCCAATTCCAGATAAGCCATAAAAAGTCTCTGCTTTTGCACCCATGGCAACTCCCAGACGTACAATCTCAGTAATACCTCTTGTAATGAGGGCAGCTTTGGTATTATCCCCATATCCCAGACCATCTGCAGTTCCTGCTGCCAGAGCAATGACATTTTTCAAAGCTCCTCCAAGCTCAATTCCAAGAATATCCGGACTGATATACACCCGAAACACCGGACTCATGAAAATGTTCTGTAAATATTCTGCTGTTTTTTTATCTCTGGCTCCTACCACACACGTAGTCGGAAGCCCTCTGCTTACCTCTTCTGCATGACTTGGACCTGACAATACACAGGCATGAACTCCCGGAAGTTCTTCTTCTATCATATCTGTCAGCGTTGTCAGTGTATGAGCCTCAATTCCCTTGGCCACATTTACAATCAGTTGTCCGGGCAAAACACAGGCTTTCAATTTTTTAGAAGTCTCCCGTACAGCAACGGAAGGAACTGCCAGCACCAGAACATCCCTCTCCTTTGCTGCCTGCTCAAGGTTACTGGTAATTTTCAGCTCTTTTGGCAGTATCACTCCCGGAAGTTTTGCCTTATGTTCTCTGGTTTTAGAAAGCTCTGCTGCCTGTTCCTCTCTGTGAGACCAGAGTATGGTATCATGTCCGTTTCCTGCAAGGAGCATTGCCAGGGCTGTCCCCCAGCTCCCCGCTCCTATTACACTTACTTTTGCCATGTCTGTTACCTCTTTTTCCCCAGATAAATTTTATTTTCATTTCCATGCATCAGACGCACAATATTTTGTCTGTGTCTCCAATATGCCAGTATGGTAAGTCCTGCTGACAATCCATAAACCTCCCAAAGCACCGGCTGGGTACAGTCCAGCATGCCCATCTGGCCGAATGTGACCACAGAAATCAGAAAGCCCAGATATGCCAGCAGAGAGCTTAAAGATACATAGTGTGTGAGAAAGAAGGTTGCAAAAAACAATACCGCACAAATAGGAAAAATCCTGATATCAAAAGCCAGTAACAACCCCACGGAAGCTGCAATGCCCTTGCCCCCTTTAAATTTTAAATAAAAAGGAAAATTATGTCCTAAAATACATCCGGCTCCAGCATATAATTCCAAAGCCAACAGATCTGTTCCCTGATGAGTTCCAAACAGCAGTCTGGCAATCAGAACCGCAAGCACACATTTTAAACAGTCTCCCAAAAGTGTCAGGGCTCCGGCTTTTTTCCCCAGGGTGCGCAGGGCATTAGTTGTCCCTGCATTTCCGCTTCCGTGTTCCCTGATGTCAATCCCGCTTTTCTTCCCATAAATATAGGAGGTCTGAAACAGTCCACATACATACCCTACTGCCAGACAGATAATACGTGGTAACATAATTATTTTTCCCCTTCTTTCCTTTCCCTGATAATAAATTTCAGGGAGGTTCCCTTAAATCCAAAAGCTTCTCTGATTTTATTTTCCAAATACCGCACATAAGAAAAATGCATCAACTCTTTGTCATTCACAAAAATAACAAAGGTAGGTGGTTTTACAGACACTTGTGTGGTATAGAATATTTTCAAACGTTTTCCTTTATCAGAAGGTGGCTGCTGCATAGCAATCGCCTCTGAAATAATTTCATTCAGCACACCTGTCTGAATACGCAAGGTTTGATTTTCCAGTACCATATCAATGGTTTCAAACAATTTCGGAATTCTCTGTCCGGTCTGTGCAGAAATAAACATAATCTCTGCATAAGGCATGTAAGAAAGCGTTTCTCTTACTTTATTGGTAAATTTATAAATGGTCTTATCATTTTTTTCAATGGCATCCCATTTATTGACTGCAATCACAATACCTTTTCCTCTGTCATGGGCAATACCTGCGATTTTCGCATCCTGCTCCGTAACTCCTTCTGTAGCATCAATCATCATCACCACCACATCTGCGCGCTCTACTGCAGTTACGGTTCGGATAATACTGTAACGTTCCAGTTCTTCCTTGATTTTGTTTTTCCGGCGAAGCCCGGCAGTATCAATAAAGGTATACTCTCTTCCTTTGTAAACGACCTTTGTGTCAATGGCGTCTCTGGTAGTACCTGCAATGTTTGATACAATCACCCGGTCTTCTCCTAAAATTTTATTAATCAGAGACGATTTACCCACGTTTGGCTTACCTACCACAGCGATTTTAGGAATATCATCTTCTTCCTCTTCCTGCTCCTGATTTGGAAAATGTTCTGCCACTTTATCCAGCATATCTCCCAGCCCCAGCATGGAGGCAGCAGAAATAGGCACCGGTTCTCCGATTCCCAGATTATAAAATTCATAGGTATCCAGCATATACTTCTGGAAGCTGTCCACCTTATTGACAACCAGCACTACCGGTTTATTGCTTCTTCGCAGCATATCTGCAACCTTGGCATCTGCATCCACAAGTCCCTGCTTTACATCTGTCATAAAAACAATAACATCTGCAGTATCAATGGCAATCTGCGCCTGCTCTCTCATTTGAGATAAAATAATATCTTTACTCTCCGGCTCAATACCACCGGTATCAATCATGGTAAAAGTCTTGTCCAGCCAGGTTACTTCTGCATAAATCCTGTCTCTGGTCACACCTGGTGTATCTTTTACAATAGAAATCTTCTCACCTGCCAGTGCATTAAACAGGGTCGATTTCCCAACATTAGGCCTTCCAACTATTGCTACAATCGGTTTGCTCATACATTTGTCTCCTTTTATGTGTTGGTTCCGCTTCTTCCTCTAAAAACGCAGTCACAAAATCTGCTCCATCTTCTTCCACAATTCTTACAGGAACCCGGAACCTTTCTTCCAATGTTTTTACTTGTACGTCATCCAGGAAAATATCTTCCCCGCTGCGCAAAAGATTACAGGGCAGCAACAGACATTCCCCCAGGTCTTTTCCGGAAAGCTGCGCCATAAGATCCTGTCCTGTCAGCAGTCCGGAAACTGTAATCAGCTCTCCAAAGAAGTCATTGCGGATTTCATATCCTAAAATTTCCAGATTCGGATATTTCTTTTGAATCTGTTCTGCATATTTCTTAATATAGGGATAAGCCAGGCGGCCTGTGGCAAAGGAAATCCTCCGCGTTCTCTGGTCACCGGAATGCTTTTCCAGTTCTGCTGTCACTTCTTCCTTTAAAAGCCTCAGCATTCCAACCCCGTTTTCCAACTGCAGATATCCATCATAGCGCGCTTCTTCCGGCAGCTCTCGTCCGGCAAGAAGATACCATTCATCACTGGCATGGATAAAATGAAGCCCATATTGTGGGAACAGCTTCTTCTGCCATGCTTCTATGGTATCAATCACCTGCTCTGCCTCTTCTTTGGTAAAGGGTTCCAGAGGATACAGACCTTCCCGGTATTTGCTCAATCCCACAGGAACTACCGAAACGCTTTTAAGATGAGGGAGATACTTCGTTAAATCTGAAATACTCCGTTCCAGTTCTGCCTTGTCATTTAATCCTTTGCACAAAACAATCTGTCCATTCATCTCAATGCCCGCTTCATACAGACGCTGTACTTTGGGGAAAATGTCCCCTGCAAAGCGGTTGTGAAGCATTTCACAGCGCAGCTTCGGATTGGTAGTCTGAAAGGAAATATTAATGGGAGCCAGATGATAGCGGATAATCCTGTCAATATCATGATCACTCATATTCGTCAGTGTCACATAATTCCCCTGAAGAAACGACAGACGGGAATCGTCATCCTTAAAATAGAGAGTTTCCCGCATCCCCGGTGGCATCTGGTCAATAAAACAGAACACGCAGTGATTTCTGCAGGAACGATATTCGTCCATTAAACTGTTTTCAAATTCCAGCCCTAAATCTTCTTCCAGGTCTTTTTCTATTTCCAGCTCCCACTCTTCACCATTTTGTTTGCAGATAAGAAGCTCCAGTTCCTCATCATTTACCAGGTAATGATAATCAAAGACATCTTCAACGGTTTCTCCGTTAATAGAAAGCAATTCATCCCCTGGCTCTATCTCTAATTCCCAGGCAATACTTCCTTCTTTTACCTGGCTGATTCTATGTCGGCAGTTCTTCATGGTATCCCTCCTGTAAATGCCCGTTAGTTTTAATAATACCAATAATAAAAGAAAATTGCAATAATTTCCTTGACTTGTATGTCTGTCGAATGTTATAACTTATCATGTACTTATGTATATTTATGTCAAAAAATGTTAATATGGAGGTTATTATGGTCAATATCAGTTTACTGGAGAAATCCATCCCAGTAGCTCCGATTAAGATCGCAGCGTTAAAAAGCTGCTCCCAGTTAGCTTCACAGGTAGATGCACATTTAGTGCAGTTCAGAAAGGAGTTAAACTCTCACAATCCTTCTGGACTAATTATGAGAGGCTATGCAGAAGATACTTTTCTGATTGAATGCAAATGCCCGCGTTTCGGCTCCGGCGAAGCCAAAGGAGTCATTAGTGAATCCATCCGTGGCGCCGATATGTTTGTTATGGTGGATGTGTGTAACCACAGTCTGACTTACAACATGTGCGGTTATGAAAACCACATGTCTCCTGATGACCACTATCAGGATTTAAAACGTATTATTGCTACTGCCGCCGGAAAAGCCCACAGAATCAATGTGGTAATGCCTTTCCTCTATGAAAGCAGACAGCACAAACGCAGCAAACGGGAATCCCTGGACTGCGCACTGGCTCTGCAGGAGCTGGTCAGCATGGGAGTTTCTAACATCATCACTTTTGATGCCCATGACCCGCGTATGCAGAATGCCATTCCTTTATCTGGCTTTGATAATTTTATGCCTACCTATCAGTTCCTGAAAACACTCTGCACTTCTGTAGAGGATTTCAAGATTGATAATGAACACCTGATGATTATCAGCCCGGACGAAGGCGCTATGCAGAGAGCTGTTTATTTTTCTAATATTCTGGGTGTGGATATGGGTATGTTCTACAAACGCCGCGACTATTCTACTGTGGTTAATGGAAGAAACCCCATCGTTGCTCATGAATTTTTGGGAGATTCTGTGGAGGGAAAAGACGTAATCGTTATTGACGATATGATTTCCTCTGGAGAGAGCATGTTAGATGTAGCGAAAAAGTTAAAAGACCGCAAGGCAAAACGTGTCATTGTATGCACTACTTTCGGTCTGTTCACAGACGGTCTTGAGAAGTTTGATGAATATTATGAGAAAGGCTATATCCATCGTGTCATCACCACAAACCTGAACTATAGAAATCCGGAATTACTCACCAGACCATATTATCTGGAAGCAGATATGAGCAAATATCTGGCCAGCATTATGGACATTCTGAACCATGATTTATCTGTAGAAAAAGTACGCAGTACCACTTCTAAGATTAATCAGTTGTTAAAGAGAACAAGAGGTTAATTTACGAAAAGCTGTTGACCTCACAGCAGAAATATGAATACCGTTCCGGCAAATTCATCGGAACGGTATCCATATTTTTTTATTTTGTTTCCAACAGCTCCATATTAATGGATTTTTCTGTAAATCCGTAGTTTCTGTACATGTTATATGCCCCTTTGTTTCTGGCATTTACCTGCAATTCAATGGCATCATAGTCCTTTTCTTTTTTTAATTCCTTCAGAAAATCAAAAAATGCGTGACCAACTCCTTTTTTGCGATACGATTCATCCACTGCCATGGAGTCAATGAAAATAATGTCTTTTGTTACATGAACAGGAGTTTCCACATGACGGTACATCAGTCCCAAAATCCCCACTACCTTCCCTTCTCCTTCTGCTACAAAAAAGGCCTGCTCCTTAATTGCCTGTTTAAATTCATCCAAAGGCAGTATGGTTTCCTGCTGTTTGTATACATCAGGCCTCCAGCCAACATGCAGTTTATGCACCTGCTTCATAATGGCCTCTGCCGCTTCATAATCCTCTTGTTTTGCTGTCCTGATACGAATATCCATATGTGTTTCCTCCTAAAATCATTTTTCCAATTTCCCATTATTCCCCATCAAATAAGCAACTCCCACCGTAAGAAGTCCTCCAAGCAGCTTGCTTCCCAAAAGCGCTCCGGTCATTTCCGGCTCTACAGAATTTACAAAAGCCAGGTGCGCTCCAATGGCAGACGCTCCACTGACCATAAAGGCAACATTCAATAATTTTCCCTTTGGATTCATATCTTTCATCAAAGCCAGTGTCGGCAAAGGAGACACGCAGGTAATCAGGAACCCGGTCATACTCACACTATCTAGCCCAATCCTTCTTCCTATCCAGGTAAAAGGTCTCTGGAGTAGCTTCTGCAGCAGCATGGTGATTGGAAGGCTTCCTAAGAGAAACACCGAAATAGAACACACCACGCCCATTGCTTCCAATACAGGAGTCATTTCCAATTTTTCAGAGATATGAAGGGTATGCGCAATAGCGCCAAACATTAATCCTCCCAGAAGAATTACCCGCAAAACCTTTACATATGCCCCAAAAATCTTCATGGTAAGCGCAGAGAACTTCGCCAATCCGATTCCGCAAATGGCAGCAATCGACATAGGAAAAACTGTTTCCCATAAAATTCTGCCAATGGACAAACCAGATAAAATTCCTCCTATAATCAGGGCAAAGGGAAGACCAAGAAGGCCAAGGACAATTCCTTTTGCAAAATAAGGTTTATTCTCTTCTTTCACCATTCCCATACCCACAGGAATAGTAAATACCAGGGTACACCCCAAACCGGCTCCAAGTATAATCCCCGCATAACTGCCCATAGCCGAATCTGAGGCCAGTTTCTCAGCCAGCTGATAGCCGCCCATATCAACAGCCAAAAACCCAGCTAAAATAGCTGGGTCCATATGAAATATATGAAGGAAAGGTGCAAGTCCTTTTTCCAATATAAAGGCAATAAAATTCGTTAAGCAAATCATTCCCACCATGGAAAATGCCATGGAAGGTATCAATTCAAAGGCTTCTCTGAATTTACCCCCATATCCTTTTTTATTGCCCCTGATTTCATCTATTCCGCCTAGCAAAATGCCAATGCATACCAATATTTCGATTACGCTGCTCATTTAATTCACCTGGTATACATCTGCTCTCTGGCTTCCAAACCGCAGGGCATCTTCATGGCTGTTAAAGAAGATATCTACATGTCCGTAAGCAGTTCCTCTGTCCTCTACCGTGTAGACTGTACCATTAATGAGCAGTTTTGTTCCAAAGGGAACTCCATACATGGCAACCGTTCTTCCCTGGGTAGCAACCGTTCCACTGGCTGTGATTCCCGTAGAAACTCCACAGCAGGATGCACAGGCACAGTAAGCTGTCAGACGGAAATTACCCAGATATTTTCCTTTTGAAGTATCCTGGCTGTTCCCCTGATTTTGATTTGACGATGTGTCCTGGGAAGGCTTTTGCTGTACATTCTCAACAGGCTTCTGAGTATTCTGAGGGTTCTGAGAGGAAGGCTTCTGGTTCTGGCTGTTATTCTGAGCCCCTTGCTCTTCTTTTTCTTTCTGTGCCAGAGCTTCCGCCGCTTCTTCATCCTTTTGCTGTTTTATCAGATTATTAATGGTTTCCTGCTGACCTTCAATTTTGCTCATGAGACTTTTTACATTACTCTCCTGGGCAGAAATTTCACTTTCATAGCTGGCAATCTGGGCATGGGTGGTTTTCATAATCGTAGAAATCTCATCCTGCTTGTCCAGACTTTCCTGTTTTAACTGTTCCAACTGTTTTTGCTGTTCCTTAATGCTGGCTTCTTTTTCCTTAATCTCTTTTGTGGTTTTCTTATATTTTTCCAGCATTTCCCTGTCATATTTGGTAAGCTGGGACATGTTTTCTGCCTGGCTTAAAAACTCAGAAAAGGTCCTGGCCTCTAAAAACATGGTTATGTAAGACTGGTCTGCATTTTCATACATATACTGAATACGCAGTTTCATACTGGCATACTGCTCTTCTTCTTCTGCTTCTGCTTTTACCAGTTCTTTTTGCAAAGTTTCCAGCTCATCCTTTGCCTCTTCAGACTGTTTCTGTAGCTGTAAAAGGTTTTTTTCCAGCTCTGAAAACTGTTTGTCCAGTTCTTTTATATAAGACTCCAGATTTCCCTTTTTGTCTTCCAGACTGTCCAGTTTGTCTTGTGTATCATCTAATTGTTTTTGTTGCTCCTGTTTGGCGTTTTTCGCATCTGTAATCTTCTTCTGGGTAGAAGAACCATAAACAGGCGCTGCTGCCATACTAACAGATAACATTCCTGTCAGGAGCAGAGTACTGATTTTTTTCTTCATAAAATGAAAGCTCCTTTTCTCTAACGCTTCCTATTGTAACATAAAATCCTGTGAAAGAACAGTGCTTTTTCATTTTTTTGTAATATCTATGTAACATTAATCCCCAGAAAAGCACATAAATTTCCTCTTTTTCCATGGCTGGCTCTGTGGGAAAACAAAAATTCAGGATTACAGCAAGTGCAAATCCCAGGAAAGCTCAAATGTTCTCTTAAAATTCCTGCCTGGGTCAGAACAAGTTCATTGGCATACCAGAGATTAAGCTGGTATTTTCCATGACCTTTTTCATACAAAAGCCGCTTTTCTTCTCTATGCTCCGGAAAAGCTTTCCAAAACTGCTCTGCCACATCCTGACTTACCTCATAACAGTCCTGGCAGATGGAAGGTCCTATAGCCGCATACAGCTCTTCTGCCCTGGAGCCAAAAGCTTCTTCCATGGCCTTTACCATATGAGCTCCCATTTTCTCTACGGTTCCTCTCCAGCCCGAATGAGCCAGTCCTATGGCTTTGTGCTTCACATCAATAAAATACAGGGGAACACAATCTGCATAAAAAGTGGTAAGGGTTAATCCGGGAGTATTGGTAATCAAACCGTCAATATCCCTGTAATCTTTTTCTTTTAATACTCCTTTTCCCCTGTCTTTTTCAGTGACCAGACGGATATTGGTAGTATGGGTCTGGTCTGCACAGACAATCCCTTCCAGAGAAAAGCCTAAGGATTCTGCCATGCGCTGATAATTTTCCAGTACCGCTTCTGTGTCATCGCCTCTGGTAAAGCTTAAATTCATGGATTCATAAATTCCTTTGCTTACACCGCCCAGTCTGGTGGAAAATCCATGATAAAATCCCCCAAGCTGCTCAAAGGCAGGGTAAGTAAGACAGGGTACTCCATGGTTTGTTTTTATTTGCATATGCGGGGAACAATCCCCTTTCCATTTTAATTCCATATGTTATCCTCGATATTCAAATGCATTTTTCATAAGACAGATGCCCTCCGGTGAGATTCCAAGAACATCAAATCTGCATGCCTGATTTTCCCCATATCCTTTCACCGTAAGATAGTACAAAGCAGTTCTTAAAATTCGTTTCTGTTTTCCAGGTGATACTGCCTCCAAAGGATTTCCAAACTCCCCGGAAGCTCTGTATTTCACTTCCACAAAACACAAATACTCTCCATCTCTGGCAATCAAATCAATTTCACCCTGTCTGCAATGAAAGTTTCGTTCAATGATTCCATAGCCTTTCTTTTGAAGATATTCTGCTGCCAGAGCTTCATACTGATTTCCCACTTCTTTAGAAGAATAGACGCCTCTTTGTTTCATTACACCTCTCCTAAAACATTCCGGATAAAGGTCTTTCGGTGAATTGCAGTAGGACCATATTGTTTCAGAGCTTCAATATGCTCTCTGGAACCATATCCCTTATTGGATGCAAAGCCATACTCCGGCATGATTTTATCATACTCTTTCATCAGACGGTCTCTGGTTACCTTTGCAATAATGCTGGCTGCTGCAATGGAAATACTTTTGGCATCGCCTTTGATAATGGGTACCTGAGGAATGGTAATACCCGGTATGGTAACTGCATCATTTAACAAAATCTGAGGTGTCACCGACAGCTTGGAAACCGCCTCCCGCATAGCCTCATAAGTGGCCTGCAAAATGTTAATCTCATCAATTCTGGCCGGACTGGCATATCCAACCTCCACTGCAACAGCCTTTTCCATGATTTCATCATACAATTCTTCTCTCTTTTTCTCAGAAAGCTGCTTGGAATCATTAATGTACAAAATATGACAGTCTTTTGGAAGAATCACAGCCCCTGCCACAACCGGACCGGCAAAAGGTCCTCTTCCCACTTCGTCAATACCGCACACATAGCCAAGATGTTCATATTTACGTTCAAAAGCCTTCATGGTTTCGATTCTCTGCCGCTCCTGTTCCAGCTTATCCAGACGTTTTTGTGCCTGGATAAGAGCTGTCTGTACACCTTTTCTGGTGTCCTTTGCATAGACTTCCATAAGCCCCGGAAGCTCTTTTTCTGAAGCTGCTTTTAAGGCTTCCTTAATTTCCTGAATCCCTTTCATCTTACTTCCTCTACTTCACAGTTTCTAGTGTGATTCTGCCAATTTTTCCATTTCTGAATTCTTCCAGAAGAATGTTGGCTGCTTTTACATAATCAAGCTCCATTCCCTTCTGGATGCATTTTCTGTTTTCTGCAATCTGCTCCAGCATATTCAATTTGTCTTCCGATTCTGTAATCTGATACCGCTCCTGAAGAATTCCCTCATACTCTCTGTGAAGATAAGCCAGCAGCTCCAAAGACAGCTCTTCCAGGTTTAAAATTTCGTCTTTTATAGAACCTACCATTGCCAGCTTTGCTCCAACCTCCTGGTCTTCAAATTTCGGCCACAGAATTCCCGGCGTATCTAAAAGTTCCACATTTTTATTAATGCGAATCCACTGCTTTCCCTTAGTCACACCTGGCTTATTCCCTGTTTTTGTACAGGCTTTTCCTGCAAAAGCATTAATAAAGGTGGATTTTCCCACATTAGGAATCCCTACCACCATGGCTCTTACCGGACGGTTCAGAATACCGCGTCTTCTATCCCGCTCTATTTTCTCCTTGCAGGATTCCATAATTACAGGAAGAATACTTTTGATTCCAGTACCGTTTTTTGCATTGATTTTCACTGCATAATAGCCTTTTTCCCTGAAATATTCCATCCACTGCTCAGTCTTATGGTCATCTGCCAGGTCAGCCTTATTTAAAAGAATCAATCTTGCCTTGTTTTTTCCCAGTTCATCAATGTCAGGATTCCTGCTGGAAAGGGGAATTCTGGCATCTGTCACTTCTATTATCAGGTCAATGAGCTTTATATTTTCCTGCATCATGCGCTTTGCTTTTGTCATATGACCTGGATACCACTGATAATTCATAGTCTACCTCATTTCTTCATATTATGTTTTACAAATCCTACTTTCCCAAGAGGGGCTGTCTGAAACCACAGCTTTCCCTCAATATATTTCTTTTTCACATTTTTTACTTCAGCAAAACGACTGTCCTCGCTGTTGTTGCGGTTATCTCCCAGTACAAAATATTCGTCTTTCTTTAGCTTTATGGGCTCATCTGCCAGACCCGGATTTGAAATCAGGGCAAAATCCCCGTCTTCCTTGTACAGTTCACCGTCAATATAGACTTTTCCATCCTGAATCTGTACAGTCTCCCCCGGAAGTCCAATGACACGCTTAATGTGAATGGCAGCACCCTCTTTTCTATCCTTGGTAAAGGCAATAATATCACCCCGTTTCGGACTGCCCATTTTATAAGCCACCCGGTTAATAAAAAAACGTTCCCCGGTCTGCAACGTAGGCTCCATGCTACTTTCCTGCATTCCAATACTCTGAAAGAAAAAAATTGCTACCACTGCTGCCATTGCCAGAACCACAGCGATCTGGAAGACCCATTGGAAAAGAATGCGTCCTCTCCTGCTTTTGATAAATTCCAGTGCCACATCTTTTTGTCTTTCTATATAATGAAAATGTTCCATACCGGAGAGACTGCTTTTTTTCTTTTTAGTCCTTTTCATTTCTTTATTCGCTCCCTAACAACTGCATATGGAAGAAACAGGGACATATACCAAAGTATGTGTCCCTGTCATGTTCCCATTATTATTTAACTAATTCTTTTACTTTTGCTGCTTTACCTACACGCTGTCTTAAGTAGTTCAGTTTCGCACGTCTTACTTTACCACGTCTGATAACTTCTACTTTTTCTACGTTAGGAGAGTGTAATGGCCATGTTTTTTCAACACCAATACCGTTGGAATTCTTTCTTACTGTGAAAGTTTCACGGTTGCTTCCGCCCTGTTTCTTTAATACAACACCTTCAAAGATCTGGATTCTTTCACGGTTTCCTTCTTTGATTTTACCGTGTACTCTTACAGTGTCACCTACGTTGAACTGTGGTGCTTCTGCTTTCATCTGAGCAGCTTCAATGTTTTTAATAATTTCGTTCATGATTTTTCTCCTTTAATCCTGGATGTTCTTAATGCAATCAGCAACAGAGGACCATCTCTTTTTTACAACAGATAAAATTATACTATGACTCTATATGCTTGTCAAGCTTAAAAATACTCGATTTCTCTTGGCACGCTGTAATTACTCTCTAAATATTGCCTTACCTGAGAAGCATCAAATTCTCTGGCATTGGCCTTACAAACCTTCACACAGCGCATACAGCTCATGCACTTTTCCGGTGATATCTCCAGAGTTTCCCTGGAAATCGCATTAACCGGACATTTTTGTACACAGGCCTGACAATTGGTACAGCTTTCCCTTATAAAATGCTTTTCCACTGGTTTCATAGCCTTGGGTTCTGGTTTCGGATTTCCCGGCACAGAAACCTCCACAAAGCCTTTGTCCTCTGCGTCCTGGATTCTTCTCTTAATAAGAACAGAAAATCTGCGAAAGACTTCTCTATCCTGTTCATTGGGACGTCCGGCTCCCAGCTTCTCTGAATAAATATGAGGAATAATCGGCGCAATGGCGCCAATACACACGAATCCCCGGCTGGTAAGAATTTCTTTCATCTGCGCCAGAGTATCATCATAATGCCGGTTTCCATAAGCGGCCATAAGTACACAAGGGGTATGATTCCCTCGCAAATTTGTAAACAGACCTTCCTCCAGCCTTGGAAGCTGTCCCCCATATACGGGCGCTGCTGCCACCAAAAGCTCCTGCTCCTGAAATCTTCTGATTTGTTTCCGGAACTTTCTTCTGGTTAAATCCAGATACCGGGGATTCTGGGTCAATCCCATGGCCAAAAGTTCTGCCGCCTTTCTGGTTCCTTCTGTGGGACTGAAATAAGCCACGGTAACCGGACGGTTCTGTGCCAGAAGATCCGGGCGGCGTTCTCTGGTACGCTTCATAGACTGCTCCAGTCTCCATGACTGAATCTTATCATGATCTCCCTTTAAGAGTACCTGGGGAACCTGTTTTTCATGCCAGATTTCCGGCCTTGTATAATGAGGATATTCCAGAAGGTTGTCCTGCATGGATTCAAACTGGGAAGACTCTTCATTATTTAAGACACCCGGAACAAAACGGGAAATAGCATCAATCATGACACAGGCTGCCAGTTCTCCTCCAGTAAGCACGTAATCCCCAATGGAAACATAGTCTGTCACAATTTCCTCTAAAACCCGCTCATCGATTCCCTCATAATGTCCACAGAGAAAAATCAACTCCTCTTCCAGGGCAAATTCTTCTGCCATGGTCTGGTTAAACACCTTTCCCTGAGGGGTAAGATAAATACATCTGGGACGTTTCCCCTGCGCTGCTGCCAGAGAATGGCTTTTCACAGATTCATAAGCTCTGTAAACCGGCTCCGGCTGCATCACCATTCCGGCTCCCCCGCCATAAGGATAATCATCTACCCGCATATGCTTATTGTCTGCAAAATCCCGAATGTTCACAGTCTGAAGAGAGATTTTTTCATTCTTCACAGCTCTTCCTGTAATACTGGTATTCACAGTCTGCTCAATCATCTGGGGAAATAGGGTAAGTACATGAAAATTCATGGTTTTCCTCCTTAGCACAAGCCTTCCAGCAAATGGATGGTCATAGTTCCCTGTTCCACATCCACTGCTTTGATGCAGTCCTTAATAGCCGGAACCAGAACTTCTCCAAAAGCCTCTGTCTGCATTACATACACATCATTGGCCCCTGTTTCCATAACATCCTTTAAGGTGCCAAAGAAACTTCCATCCTCCAGAAATACCTTCATATCAATTAAATCTGCAATATAATACTCATTTTCCTTTAAAGGCACTGCAAATTCTCTGGTTACATAAAGGCTTCTTCCCTTATAAGGTTCTATATCATTGATGTTGTCTACATCCTTAAATTTCAAAATTACAAATTGCTTAAAATACCGGACTTTTTCAATTTCCAGTTCGCACAACTCTTTTCCTGTATCCAGAAGAATATAGGTCAGGTCCTCAAATCTATGGGCATCATCTGTAGTTGGATATACTTTTACCTCCCCGCGGATTCCATGGGTGGTAGTAATCACACCTACCTGTAATAAATCTTCCATTTTCTTCCTCCTGTCAAAGGTTTTCTTACATATGAAAGAAGCTGCCGCATAATCTGCAGCAGCTCTCCCGATTACTGTAAAATATCCACAACTACCTTTTTTTCACTCTTAGATGACGCTGCCTTGACAACAGTACGGATTGCCTTGGCAATACGGCCCTGGCGTCCAATCACTTTACCCATGTCAGAGGGCGCAACCTTGAGTTCCACAAGGATTGCATCGTTTTCTTCTGTTTCTGTCACAACGACTTCGTCAGGACAATCTACGAGAGATTTTGCAATTACTTCCACTAATTCTTTCATTACAAGACACCTCCCGAATTATTTTTCGATACCAGCCTGTTTGAAGATTTTTGCTACAACATCTGTAGGCTGAGCACCATTTGCAAGCCATTTTTTCGCTGCTTCTTCATCTACTTTGTAAGCAGTTGGTTCCTGAGTTGGATCATAAGTACCGATTTCTTCGATAAATCTTCCATCTCTTGGGGATTTGGAATCTGCAACAACGATTCTATAGAAAGGAGCTTTCTTCTGTCCCATTCTTCTTAATCTGATTTTTACTGCCATTTCTTTTCACCTCCTGGTTATTCTATCACTAAATTCTATATGTTAAAAGGGAAGTTTGAATTTTCCTCTTTTACCACCTTTTCCACCCATGAGTCCAGGCATTTGTTTCATCATTTTCTTTGCCTGCTCAAACTGTTTTACCATACGGTTGACTTCTGCCACATCCACACCTGCGCCTTTTGCAATCCTGTTTTTTCTGGAAGGATTCAAAATTTCCGGATGAGAACGTTCTCTTGGTGTCATGGAAAGAATAATTGCTTCTTTCCTTGCCATATCCTTTTCATCCACCATGCTGTCCAAATCTTTTACCTGGGAACCTATACCTGGCAGCATACTCAGTACGCTGGATAAGCCGCCCATATTTTTCATCTGATTCATACTCTCCAGATAATCATCAAAACCGAAGGTATTTTTGCGGAACTTCTGTTCCATTTCTTTTGCTTTTTCTTCATCCAGATTTGCCTGAGCCTTCTCAATAAGACTCATCACATCGCCCATTCCCAAAATACGGGATGCCATACGCTCCGGATAAAACTGTTCTAAATCGGAAAGCTTTTCACCCATACCAACATACAGAATAGGCTTTCCGCTAATCGCTTTAATGGAAAGTGCCGCACCACCTCTGGTATCACCGTCCATCTTGGTAAGGATAACCCCGTCAATTCCAACCTTCTGACCAAAGGTCTCTGCTACGTTTACCGCATCCTGTCCGGTCATAGCATCCACCACTAAAATCGTCTGGTCTACAGTAATGGCTTCCTTAATGTTCTCCAGCTCTGCCATCATATCTTCATCAATATGCAGACGTCCGGCAGTATCCAGAATTAATACATTGAACTTTTCCTTTTTGGCATGTTCATAAGCTGCCTTTGCAATATCTACAGGACTGTTCTTATCTCCCATGGAGAACACTTCCACACCCTGTTTCTCACCATTTACCTGCAACTGCTTAATTGCCGCAGGACGGTATACATCACAGGCAGCCAGCAACGGTTTGCGGCCCTTGGATTTTAATTTTCCCGCCAGCTTTGCGGTTGTGGTTGTTTTACCGGCGCCTTGAAGTCCCACCATCATCAGAACGGTTACCTCGTTCCCTGATTTCAGTTCAATCTCTGTGGTCTCGCTTCCCATTAATTTCACAAGTTCTTCGTTTACGATTTTAATTACCATCTGGCCCGGGTTCAGTCCTGACATAACATCCTGACCTACTGCACGTTCCTGAACTGCTTTCATAAACTGTTTCACAACCTTGAAGCTTACATCTGCTTCCAGCAGCGCCATTTTTACTTCTTTTAAGGCTGCTTTTACATCTGCTTCCGTCAGACGGCCTTTTTTTCTTAAGTTTTTAAATACATTCTGCAGTTTATCCGTTAAGCTCTCAAACGCCATCTCACAACTCCTCTAAAATTCCCTGAGAAATCTCTTCCACACTTGATATAAATTCCTGTCTGCTCAGGCTTTCACATTCCTGGCACAACTGGTTAATCCTGCGAACCTTCCCTTTGATATTTACAAACTTCTCTACCAGATGCAACTTATCCTCATATTCCTCCAAAGCTTTGTTGCAACGCTTGATATTATCATGAACGCCTTGACGGCTGATTCCCAATTCATCTGCAACTTCGCTCAGAGAATAATCATTTAAAATCACATCTTCATAAATTCTTCTCTGATGAGCAGTTAAAAGCTCACCGTAAAAATCATATAACAATGTCTGTTCTACAAATTTTTCCATCCGCAATCACCTTGGTTATCATACACTAGAATTTCTATAGTGTCAAGTATTTTTTCTTTACGAACTTTTGTTCGTCTTGTTTTATCTTGTGTTATCTTCTTATATTTTACCACTCCTGCTTAATGTACTATTTTTATCACGTTCTATCTTTTTCTGTCTTTTTTCCCGAATTTGTCACAGAATTGTCACAGTTATTATGATATTTTGATAACCTGCGCTACTGATTCCTGCTCTTTCTTTTTCTCCTCGGTCAGATGTGTATATACGTCCAAGGTCACAGATGTTGAAGCATGTCCAAGATTTTGGCTAACAATCTTAACATCCGCCCCGGCAGAATAGGCAAGGGTTGTATAGGTATGTCGTACCATGTGCGGACAAAAATCCTCAATCTTTTCAGTATGTTTTTCCTCGGCCTCCCTGTTGTACTGTTCTACGATCCTTTTTATCAATTCTCGAAATCCAGGCTCGTTCCATACATTTCCATATGTATTCACAAACAAAAAATTTGATATGGTCCCTCTGATATTTCCAGAATCATCAACAAAAGGCAGTCCTGCGACATGAGTAGTATTTTGCATTTTCATCTTTAGAAGCGTTGTTCTCACTACAGTATTCATTACAACATTCCGGGTAGAAGTTTTACTTTTTGGTGAAGCCACTGCCACAGTATAGCCATAATCCTTCTTTCTATACCGATTTACTGTTTTATTTATGCTTATGATATTTTCCTTAAAATTTACATCTTCCCATGTCAGCGCCGCCATTTCCCCAATCCTCATTCCCAAATTGAACAAAACAACAAAAGCAGGATAACTATATGCGTACCGCTCACTATTCTTTACATAATCCATAAACAAGTCAATCTGCCTCCGATCTATCGCTGTGCGTTCTTTCTTCTCTGTTTGTGGAATTTGTAAATTCTTTGCCGGATTTTTCGGAATAATATCGTCATCTAATGCACATTCAAAAACAATATTCAAACAACTTTTTAAATTTGCCATAGTAGAATGCTTTTTACCTTTCTGAATCATCTCGTTGATGATTCTCTGGCAATCTGCCTTTGTAATTTTTCCAATCTGCTTTTTTCCGATAGTATTCTTGATATATGTGTTGTAGTATGATTTGTAATTTGTGCAGGTTGTCGCCTTTCTTCCACTCTTTGCAAATGTTTCCAGCCAAAAATCAAAATAAGCGTTCAATGTCATTCTGGCATTTCTGGTATTCAGTTTATTGCCCCGGTCCATTCTGCATAGCAGTTCATGTTCCTGTGTCCGTAATTCCACCAGGTCAACCGCTGTAATTGTCACACGTTCCCCGTCAATCATCTTGCGAAACATATATCTTTTATTTTTGGAATCGTAATATTCTCCTGTTCTGAGATTCCTCCCCCGTCCATCTTTTCTTTTTTCTGCCATAACATTCACCTGCTTCCTGGTTCCACTATTCGTCTTTCTTAACTATGGGACTTACAAAAATCCCTATGTCAATCTCTGGTGTGTCATCAAATTCCATTAAAAATTGTTCATATGTATGAATCCCAAATTCTTCAGCAATATATTTTTTTATCTTCTCAGCCTTGTCCTGATTCTCTTCTTTCATTCTGCCCCTCCTATATTTTGGAAAACAAAATCCCCACTTGCATATGACACACCATCATGGATTCCTATTCTATAAAATAATTCACTTTCCAGGTTGTGTATCGCTCTAAGATTGTTAATAAGTTCCTCCACTCCCAAGAAAGAACTGCCCAGCTTTTCCTCTAGCGCTTCATAAACATTACTATATTTCTCCTGAAACATTTTCCATTCCTGATTATTTTGTAAAATATCTATTGCCGTTTCATTCTCAACATAGTTCATAAATGCAGCATTTACTGCGTATCCTGTGGAAATTTCGTTTTTTAAATAGTGCATTGTTATCATTCCCCTTTTCATTTTTCATATTGCAGCAGGTGTTTTTCCAAGTTATAATAACAATACACCTGCTACCTTGGTTGGTCTGTGGGTTACTTTACTGCCCTTGTTTGAATTGCGACCTCATACAAGGGCTTTTACTTTTATTATCTTTCTTCCTGTATTCTTTCCTGATCTGCCTCTTGCCTCACAAGCCAGCACTGTTCCTTTATGCACTCCAAGTATTTTAGCCAGGCAAAAACTGCTTTCTGCTACTGCTAAAGGCAATTCATACTTATCGGCTGTTACTGCCATCCAATAATATTTCATCATCTCCCAACCTCCTTATACCACCGTAAATCTCCGGCTTGCCGTTTTCTTTACAAACTGGCTATAAATATCCGGAAATGAGGCTTTAAGTGCTTTTCCATCTAATCGGTTATTCACAATCTCCTTCCATCGAATGATAAAATTTTTAGTCTTCAACTCATCAACTCCTTTTTCTTCCAGATTTGCTTTTAATTCTCTTTTGATTGAATCCGCCTGTTCCTGGAGCTGCAAAATCTGTTCTTCCAATACTGATAATTTTCTAATACGGTTCTCAATCATTCTTTCTGTCATAATACTTATCTCCTCTCTTTGTGAAAATCAAGCCCCGGCAGGCATTAAACATCTAGCGGCTTTGCGGCATCTCAATCTCTCTTATCCTGTTTCCCGGTGTTATGTGGTACTCTTATTTTCCCTTGCGGTACTTCTATCCACCTTCGCTTGTTTTGTTATTCCCTTGTTGATAACATCATCATACAGCATTCGCTTAACATTGTCAAGCATTGTATTTATATTTCGTTAAATTTTTTTAAGTATATACTTTTTAATATTAAGCAATTACTTGACATTTTCCATAGCATGATTTAAACTAAAACCACAAAGGGTAAATAGCAATCCGAGAATCACAAAGGAGGGAACACCATGAAAATGTCTCAAAAAATAAGTATGGCAATAGCTTACAAAGGAATTAGCCAAGCCGCCCTTGCAAGGTCTATCGGAATGACACCATCAAATTTTAATCAAAAATTTAAAAGAGAAACATTCTCACCTGAAGAATTGGAAACCATTGCTGAAGCTATCGGAGGCACATATGAATTCAATTTCATATTTCCAGACGGGACCAAAATATGAGGGAAGGCTAAACCACACAGGAAGCAGAAAAAGAACCAGCAAACAACCAATAAACCGCCAGGAAAGGAGTTGTTACTATGGCAATACCACAAAAACAGATTTACACTGAAATTGATTATTATGCTCTTCCTGAAAATGTACGAGCCGAACTGATAGACGGTCAAATTTATTACCAGGCCGCTCCAAGCCGTATTCATCAGGAAATACTAAGCGAATTACACGCCGCAATACATCAATATATCAAATCAAAAAGCGGCTCCTGCAAGGTCTATCCAGCTCCGTTTGCAGTCAAATTATGGGAAGAGAGGAGAACCATTGTCGAGCCTGATATAAGTGTTATATGTGACCGTAACAAACTTACAGACAGAGGCTGCACAGGCGCACCGGATTGGATTATTGAAATCATATCTCCCGGAAATTCCAGCCATGACTATATCAGAAAGCTAAACCTTTACGCTGATGCAGGAGTTCGGGAATATTGGATTGTAAACCCCATAAATGGCACTATACTTGTATATCACTTGGAAGAAAGCAAGTTCGAGGTGTCTTCCTATACCTTCCAAGACAAAATCAAAGTCAATATTTATGATGATTTATGGATTGATTTTGTAGAAATTAACCCGTAATCATTTCTTCATCTGGCAGCAGGTCTTTTTCCCTTTCCTGCTGCCGTTTCATTTAACGCCAATCATATTCTGTTTTCCACCAGGGGGCTGTATTCCACAGCTCCCTTTATCCTCATCGCCAACATGATCTTAAATTCTCCTGATTGCTGGAAGAACCTCAGATGTCACCCAGCGCTTAAAGCGTTTGGCTGATTCCAGCTTGCTTCCAAAGATAAGAGCATATAAACCAGATTCATTGATAAGAGCAGTCTGTGTTTTTACCACATTCCCATTTTGGGAATCTGCTTCCAACGTCTTTAAAATCCTATCTTCTTCTGATACGTGTGCAGAAACTGCTTTGCTTGCATTAGAATATCCAAGCGCTTCCGCTACATCTTTCCCAACAAACCATGGCTCATCTCCAATCATCACCGAACGAACCTGACCAAATTCCTCATTTTTGAAAATTGCAATATCCATAGACATAAATTATTCCTCCTTCATCTTTGAGAAGGGTCGTCGCTCTTCAAGCCTTAACCCTTCTCGTAATTTTCTTATGCTTTTTCGCCTTGATATACAAATCCTGTATACTTCCAAAATTCCAAGGGAGAGATATAGTAATCGTACTGGGTGCTTCCTTCTTTTTTAAAGGCTACCCCAAAAGGTAACAGTCCGTGGATAATCCCTTGCCGGATAAACTGCTGATCTTTCTTCATAACCGTTGCCGCTACAGTAACCGGTACGTTTTCTCCCGTAAATTCAGGAATTTCTATGTATATTTTTTGTTCGCTCATACAAAATTCTCCTTCCTATCAAACTTCATATACTATTTCGCATACTTTTTTCCTTGCTATGTTTATAAGCTTCCGTAATACTCTCCCATGCTTGCTTTGGTAATTACTGTTTGGCATTTTGCGCCTTCCGGCAAATTACCTCTTGCATCTTTCCACGGAGATTCTTTGTGAGATAATTCTCTTAATGTATATGGCTCCAGCTCACCATAATCCTTCAAGATAATATCTATAGATTCTTTTTCATCATCGGATAAATTATTTGCATCGCCTCTTGAAATATCAGTTTCCACTACTGTAAACCTTCCCTGGTATTCATGAAATAAGTCAGGGGATATCGGTCCATTTGCCCATGCTTCAAAATTCTCTTCAAAAATACTTCTGCCGGTCCATGCAAGCTGCCATGCTTGCGAATAGTAGCAGAGTTTCTGGAGTTTCCAGGTGCTAATACGTCCCTTTTTATGCAAAATATATTTTGCCACATCAAATACAGTTGCCATAATCGCTCACCTTATCAATTTTTCTAAAATCGCCTTTTTATTTTTGCTCAGAAAATTTTTTACTTTTGCGCTGTTCAATTTTTCTGACTATCAATGTGCCAGCAATGACACCGCAAGCAATAACAATTATATCTAACATATTTTGCTACCTCCTTCCATTTTTCATTATATTGTATAACCTTGTGATTGCCCCCTGGTTTGATTTTAGCACATCACACGATAAAATCTTCATTTTATCATCTAAAATTGAAATATAGGAATAAAGCAAAGCCCTCAGAAACATTTTAAGTAATTACCACGGCGGCAATCCGTCCACACCGAAAGCATGTATCATCAATTCAGCTATCCCCTTTTTCAGATTTTTCTCGTATGTCTGCTTGGTAAGCCCCAGCCTTTGGTATATTTCCTTTTCTTTCATTGGTTTCGATAAGAGAAAACGACACACAAGTAAATTGTGACGTACTTTGTAAAATTCCTCTGTGAAACCCTCTCTGTATGCCAATCTATGGCGTTCCATGATATAATCAATAAATTCTTTCTTCCTGCTGCCTGTCGGATATTCCCGGTAATGCTCCAGAAGAAGGGAAAGCAACTGGAAGCGGTAATCGTAATTCGCTTTTTCTTCCAAATTCTCTTTTCTTTCCGGTTTCTTCTGCCGCCAACATTTTTCCAAGTATCTATCCACTGTTTGTATTATTGCCTCCTCGTCTATTCCAATATCATTCATAGCAATAACCCCCTTTCTTGCTCGCTTAAGTCTTTAAAGCTGTTCTGTATTTGCTTGATTGCCCGGCCTATGGCTCTTTCTGGCAAGAATGAAAGCAATTCCTGGGCATATTCTCCAGCCTGGATTCTTTTATAGGCTGATTTAGCAAGCCTAGAAACATTTTGAGGGGTGCAATTCATATTTTTCGCTATGTGAGAAGTATTCCTCTTCTGATAAAAACGCAGTAATAAAACTACTTTTTCTTCCTCTGGCAGCAGATCTATTGCTTTCGATAAAATTTCATGTAATTCTTTTTGATACACACTTTCAGTTATAAGCTCCTCAAGGTTATACATAGCTGGAATTGAATCTGCCAGTGTCGAATCTTCCCCATATTTTTCTTCTAAACTCATTGCGGACATTTTGCAATTTAATTTTTTCAAATGCTCTATTTCTCTTTTTGATACAGATAATTCCATCATACAAATTTCATCATCTGGCCATGTTCCGTTTTGTTCTTTGTATTCCTGACAAAAACGAATATATTTTTTTATTCTATGCCTCAGATATTCCGGAACTCGGACAATATAACCAGTATTTGCATGATAACGATAAAGAGCTTTTTTTATCCTTCCTTCCGCATAAGTAAAAAATTTAACTCCAAATCCAGGATTGTATCTATTAACCGCTTCAAGTAATCCGAAAAATGATTGCTGCTTTGCGTCTTCAAATCCTTCTTCGTAAGATTGAAGACCTGTAAGTTGATGAACAATCATGTTAATTATTCCCTGATTTTGTTCCCATAGCAAAGATAAATTCTTTTTTCTGTCCGTTCCCTCCTGAATTTGCTGTACAAGTTCTTCATTGTTCATATTTTACTTTCCTTCACATTGACATTTTTCTCCCATTGCATAGAATGAAAAAGCATAAGTTTGCATTTAGGGAGCAGATACGGAATGGGCTGTCTTTCTTTTTATACTTTTCTTTATATGTTATTTTGGTACTGGTAATGATACTGGTACTGGTTACATCGGATTTTCCTAGTGACTGTCACCGTGACCGTCCTACGGACAGTCCGGCGGACGCATATTTTTAATTTTTATTTTGACTTTTTATACAGATAGATAGCAAAAATCATTTTTACCATTCCTGCCAATACAAAGTATATACCTAACATTCTCAGCATGCTTACACCTCCCTTCTTTTTATGGGGTGACATTTGCTAAAATCCCCGCTTTTCCAACTATTTAAGCCACTGATCGGCTTCCTTTTCCAAGCACTTCCATTCCTCTTTCACTTCTGGCGTTTCCTCGATCTCACTCATGCAAGAAATTAGTTCGTCTAGAAGCTTCTCCCATGGTTTGTTTTCTTTGATTGCATTGTCAAGTTTCTCGCCTATTGCTTTGTATTTCTCTTTTAATTCCTCGTAACTACTCAAAAGATCCACTTTCTTGGTTTTCCTCTCACACTCTCTTTTCCATATTTTTGTTATTATTTATTCTGTTAATTTTTATACTGTTATTATTTAGGGCCGAATTTTCAAGACATTGAATTTCAACCTATTGAATTTCGTGACTATGAAAAATCAACCCTATGAGTAATTTTATACACGTTGTGACCTACAAGATTTCCCACCTTCTCACGTTTGCGAACAACAACGCCCAAATTTACAAGCACAGACATATATTTATTAAATCGCTGCTTTCCCATGCAAAGTTCTTTTTGCATTGTTTCTACTTTCGGGAAACATGTATTACCACTGCCCGCAAAGCTACACAAGTAAGCGTAAATTGCTTTAGATTCTGGCGGTATACTTGGATTTCTCATAATTTCACGATACACAATTCCGTACCCTCCTCCTGCTGCCTCTTTCATTCATTTACACCACTTCTTTCTTTATCTCGTTTCTGTTGAGATTATCGCCTACTCACTTAAAATTTCTATATATGCATCAATCTTCTTTTTGTCATATAACACCCTTCTACCCACTCTCACAACCGCTTCAGCATCTTTCCCTAGAGTTGCTGCGCTATTTCGTCCCAGCGAAGCATAATGACACAATTCATCAATATCCATCAAACGCTTTCCTTCTGCATACAGCATTGATTCTCTTTTATTTCTTTCTCTCATTTTTAACACTCCTTATCTATTTTCGTTTAAAACATATATTTGTTACTGACATAACAATAAAACATAAATCGCCAACAATATACGCCCAATTTCAAAACCATAACAGGGCGTAAAAAAATAGAGTAGCCTATGCCACTCTATTTATATGGTAAATGAAATAATGCAGGAATTACAGTCTCTTCTTTGACGGATTTTATCGCCTTTTGCGCTCCTCGAACAGAACTATAACTATATTTATCCGCAACTTGCTGTTGCGTCAGTCCCAAAACAATATGATCTTTGTATATTTCTTTATTCGAATGATTTGAATTTTTCAATATCTGCGAGAGTTCTTCTTTGAAAATTTCATTTATTGGCAGCAGTTCTCCGGTCGCAATATCAACACCGACATATTTATCATATTCCACACTCCATTTTTTCAGCCGTTCTTCTATTTTTTTTACTTTCTTATTTCTGTCCAATCCTTCCGGTGTTTTTATTGTTTTAAAAACTTTTTCCAATTCAGCGCCAATTTTTATATACTCAGCTTCCAATCTCAACATATTTTTTATTTGAAAATTATACCAGTCTTCTCCATATTCATCTTTTATTTTATGTCCTACCTTCGTATTTTCATGTTCTTCCTTAATTATTCGGGAAAATTCTGGATTTTCTAAAATACGTTCCCAAACTTCTTTCTGCATTTTGGTATTTATCCCCAATTTACTAAAAACTGTTTTTAGTTCTTTATCCGTTATTATCAGCCCCTTACACATTTTATAATATTTTATCATGTAACTTACCGATAGGCAATATTGTATAAAATATTAGTGTGTGAAGAAATAATATATTTCCCAAATCATAACCACCCGTCCAACGGGTGGTTTGCTCTAGGGCTATAAGCCCTTGTTACTAGGCCAGCGTCTCAAGGCGCTGACTTTCTCTTTCAGCTATGGGAATTCTGTTTTCACAGCCTTCCCACAGCTCCGTTCAAGCCATATTGCTCTTGGCTCGTCGCTACTCCTTAAGGGGTATTGTTACTACTTGACATTAACCCTTAAAAGGGTCTTCATATTCTTTTACACTTAATTTATCCATTGCAATATCATGCTTTTCCTGTTCCTGGATATATTTTTTTATTGTTGCCTCATTTAATCCGACTGTACTAACATAATATCCCTCTGCCCAGAAATGCCGATTTCCAAATTTATACTTTAAATTTGCGTGTTTATCGAATATCATAAGTGCACTTTTACCCTTTAGATATCCCATAAATGAAGATACACTTATCTTCGGTGGAATACTGACTAACATATGGATATGGTCTGGCATCAGATGTCCTTCAATTATTTCAACACCTTTATAACTACACAATTGTTTTATAATATCTCTGATGTCTGCCTTGTATTGCTTATAAATTACTTTTCGTCTATACTTTGGTGTGAAGAGTCGGGTAAGGAATAGGCATTACTACCCATTCCTCCCCTAAGAACGGAACATGCGGCTTTCACCGCATTCCGCTCACGCATCTATAACGCATAGTATCCACTAAGCGCAGCTGTACTTGAGAGATA
>SKEY01000819.1_pt1 | contig 46646 bp, 42 predicted proteins | sample 4843871 | NCBI WGS metagenome assembly SKEY01 (sample SAMN11008797, study PRJNA524170) | human gut metagenome | biome: Human fecal sample; material: Feces; isolation source: fecal sample from pouch patient p36 | host: Homo sapiens | place: Israel: Tel-Aviv | collected 2016-12-04
GTTCATATCGCTTCAACATAACGAACACCCCTTTTTCTTTTATTTTAACATGAAAAAGGGCAGTGAAACATATGTTTTGTGCAACTTTTAATTTTCAAACACGCTCTAGGGCGCCGCCTACTCAAAAAACTCCATGATCTGCCTGTCCATCACATCCAGCATTTCCTGTCCATCCAGATAGGCCTTGGACCATTCCACTGTTTTTTCAACAGCCTGTTCCACACCGTACCTTGGACGCCATCCAAACACACGCTTAATCTTAGAACAGTCCAGCTTCAGGAAATTAGCCTCATGGGGGCCTCCATCGTACCGGTCCACCCATGTCATCCCGCCGCCCCATGCGCGGCAGAAGATATCCACCAGATTCCCGGTGGTCACGCAGTCCCTGTCATCCGGTCCCACATTATAGTATCCCTGGAATTTCCTATCCTCATACTGTCTCATGGCAATGGTCAGATAAACCGCCAACGGTTCCAGCACCAGCTGATAAGGCCTGGTGGAATGCGGATTCCTTACAATTATATCTTTGCCGGAAGCAGCCGCCCTTACACAGTCCGGAATGATCCTGTCATTGGCAAAATCCCCGCCGCCGATTACATTACCCGCCCGGGAGGTGGACACAGCACACCGCCCGTCCGCCAGGAACGACTTCTGATAGCTATGGGTCACCAGCTCCGAGCAGGACTTACTATTAGAATACGGATCATACCCATCCAGTGGATCGCATTCCCTATAGCCATACTCCCATTCCCTGTTCTCATACACCTTATCCGTGGTCACATTCAAAAAAGAACGCACGCTTTCCGTGAGCCGCACACACTCCAGCACATTCACGGTCCCCATCACATTGGTCTCATACGTATACACCGGCTCCTTATAAGAGTCCCTGACAATCGGCTGTGCCGCCAGATGGAACACAACCTCTGGCCTGACCCGGTCAAACACCTCCCGCAGATGCTTAAGGTCCCGTATATCCCCAATCACGCTGTCCATACAATCCTCCAGCCCCGCAATCTCAAACAGATTCGGATCCGTCGGCGGCTCCAGCGCATACCCCGTCACCTGTGCCCCGGCCAGCCCCAGCATCCTGCAAAGCCAAGCCCCCTTAAACCCAGTATGTCCGGTAACCAGCACACGCTTACCTTTATAAAAATCTCCCAATTCCTTAATGGTCATAAAAAACACCTCACTCACTCAATCCATCAATCATTCCGCAACTTTTTTTCCTCCCTGGCGTTCGCCAAAGCGTAGCAGGGCTGCGGTATTCCTTCCTGCTAAAACCATCTTTTCACGCCGGCACTTAGGCGCGGTCTTTCACGCGCCTTAGTACCGCTGCGTGGAAAACAAGCGCGAGCGGGTTGCAGCAGGAAGGAATACCGCAGCCCTGCGGACCTCCGCCAACCCTACCCCCATATCTTCCACGGCGCCTTCCCCGACTGCCACAGTTCCTCCAGCTTGTTCATCTCCCTCTGGGTATCCATGCACTGCCAGAAGCCGCTGTGATAGAAGGATTTAAGCTGTCCCTCCATGGCCAGCCTTTGCATGGGCTGCTTTTCAAACACAGTGGTATCGTCTTCCAGATAATTGAAGATTTCCGGTTCCATCACCATGAAGCCGCCATTAATCAGGGCGCCGTCGTTATCCTCCTTCTCGCGGAAGGAAAGGATGGTATTGTCATCATCAATGTCCAATACCCCCTTCATCTGTCCGATGTTCACCGTGGTGATGGTGGCTGTCCTGCCATGGGACCTGTGGAACTGTACCAGCTTATCCAGATCAACCGTGCTCACACCGTCCCCATAGGTCAGCATGAAGGTTTCATTGCCGATGTAGGGCTGGATCCGTTTCACCCGCCCTCCGGTCATGGTGTTAAGGCCGGTGTCCACAAGGGTCACCTTCCATGGCTCGGAATAATTGTTGTGGACTTCCATCTTGTTATTGGCCAGATCAAAGGTTACATCTGAGGTGTGAAGGAAATAGTCAGCAAAAAATTCCTTTACCACATACTGCTTATATCCAAGGCAGATGACAAAATCGTGGAAACCAAACTCAGAGTAATATTTCATGATATGCCACAGGATGGGCCTTCCGCCGATTTCAATCATTGGCTTTGGTTTTAAATGGCTTTCCTCACTGATCCTGGTTCCAAGTCCGCCTGCTAAAATAACAACTTTCATCTTTATCCTCCATTGTGTCCCAACAGCCCTCCATGGGGCTGCCCGTCATCTGAATACGTTCCATCCATGTTCCTTCAGGATCCGCAATGCATCCTGTATCTTGTCCACACCCTTCCTGTACTCAAACAGGTCGGATAGTTCCTTGTCCATGGCCTTAAGCTCCTCCTCATCCATATCCGGTACCTGAAGGGCCATGGCCGCCATATTTTCAAAGTTTTCTTCCCTGTACGGTGCCTTCTGGATCTCATGGTAAGTAGTATAACCATTTCCTGACAGGATTGCAAGACAGAATAGTGCAATCAGGCACCGACGCCATATGACCCAAACGGTATGGGGCCTTCCTGTGGAATCTGGATTTCCATTTACATACTGGTTTCCTCTTTGTTTCCTTTGTATATCCCGGTTCATTCCCCGGTTCCCTTGTACATCCTGCTTCATTCCCTGGTTCCACGCAAGGGCAAAGGTGATGACCATTCCAAGGATCCCTACCTGGAACTGCAGGGCGTACCTGGAACTCAGGGCATATGACTCGCTCTCAAATATATACCTGGATATGAATATGAGTATATGGTTCAGTCCGCCTCCCACCAAGAGCATCATGGGGAGCAGTGTTTTCTCATAAAACCGGAACCTCAGGTTAAGCCAAAGCGCAAACAGGTATCCGCAGACCACAAAGAGCCCGATGACATAAATCATGCGGTCCGTAATCATGCCCTGTTTCACCAGCTCCTGCAGCTCCTCCCCTCCCACAAGGATACCGGCAAAGGATTTAAGCAGGAACCGGACGGGAAATGCAGGATGGTCGGAAAGGATTTCCATCAGGGAACGCCCGGTTGCCCCGGCATGTTCCTCCACTGCAAATGAGTTGCTGAGGATGTAGAGAAGCAGCGGAATCAAGGTACAGGCCATATAGGCGATGTAGCGCATGTCCCATTCATTTTCCCGCATCCTGCCCCGGACCATGCAGAATAAGTAGGACATCAGGATTGTCACTGCGTAGATTGCGCAGTAAGGGCCTGCCGTTCCCAGTATGATAAGCCATGGAAGCACCAGAAGCTTTATCCTGTCCCCGTTCTTTTCCTCACCGGCCCATACCCGGTCCAGCACCAGTTCGTGGTAATAAAAGCAGGCAAAGGCGAAAAAATGGGACCAGCCGCTGCCGTTTGTAAGCATTTCCCATTTATTAAGACTGAACATCACTGCCATGAGAAGCGCAAACCAGCCAATCCCAATCCTTCTGTTTTTACAGTAAATCCCAAGTACCCAGCCAGCCAGCCCCAGGCTTATAACCCCCAGGACACGTTCCAGGGTAACGGAGAATCCAAACAATCCCACATTGATGATCCGGCACAGATAGTTGATGGGAATCCGGGTAAGCACGTCCGGCACAAAGAATCTGGCCGGGTCATACACATCGGGAAGATAGCTGTTGACCAGACGGATGTAGTCGGAATACACCACGTCGCAGGTGGAATTCTTAACATACCAAAGGCAGAAGCCAATGCCAAGAAGGGGCAGAAGCCAGTATATGATTTTTCTGTACCTGGATGTGTCCATGGTTCCTCTCCTTTTCTGATGTGTATTTACCTGGGCGGATATAGCTCCGGCAGGGCATTGCCTATCTCGCCGTCATATGCACAATTGCAGCCAGACGGTCCTTACCGCGTTGTTCCTGGGCATTGTGCATATAGAAATTATAGTCAAAGGTCAGGTGTACCATCTGCCACGGTTCAGCTTCAATGGTTTCATTCACCACGGTGGAGCGCACCGGGATTGTGACCGGATCATCCTGGTCCTTTGTTATCTTAATGCCCTCGCCTCCGCTCATGACGCCCGGATATATGATTTCCAGGTCAATCATCCCTGTCTCACCTGCCATGACCGTCAGGCTGGCATGTTCATCCATCCATCCGTCATCATAATATCCATACTCCACATTCAGCTTCAGGTCCTTTACGAACTGGGTGATATCCTGGAAACCATTGTGCTCCGGATCCTCCCTCAGCACAAGCATACGGTCGTCCACCAGCCCGATGTCGCGGATACTGTCAATGAATTCCACGCTGGTCCCCTCCGCCGTCCGTTCCTTGTCAAAGACCTTAAAAAAGGTACGGGCTGTAAAATCACTCATCTCATAGCTGTTGCCTATGATATAAATATTCTTTCCGAACAGGCTGTCGCCGTACCGTCCGTATGTTTCCTCCGCCAGCGAATTATAACGCAGCTGGCTGGGCCACAGATACAGGTTCGGGTACTGCGCCCGGTAAAACAGCTCCACCGGAAGCATGAGGAATACATAACAGATAAATGCAGCCCCCCATGGCCACAGACGTTTCAGGTAAAGCTCCGGCTTCACCCCTTCGGTCAGGACCCCGTACATGTACGCCAGAAGCAGAAGGGCTGCTGTCAGGGAAACATAGACCCACCGCATCTCCACCCGGATGGTCACGCTGGAGGACGCGATACAGGCCCCGATGAATAAAAGGAACAGGGCCAGGTTACATAGTACCTTCCCCTTCACGTCCTTCCTCTTATCCTTTATGACCTTTATAAGGAAGCCCAATACAATAACGGCGATGGCCACGTCAGCCAGCAGGACCAGGATCCTGATTGACAGGGGGCTCTGTCCCCACGGGCAGCCGTTGAGATGTTCCGGGCCTGCATTCATGCCGAACACATACGCAATCTGGCTCAGCCCATAGCGGACCGTATCTGCCAGGCTGAAGGTATCCGCCACCAGGGTCCCTCCGGTGCCCGCAGGCAGGACGCTTCCGATGGTAAATGCGCGGATTACCTGGACCAGCAGGAAGGACACCAGGCCGGCGGCCCATTCCGCCAGATTCTTAGACCGTTTGATAAGCAGTACAAGGAGCAGGAGCGGAAACAATACCATATACCGTTCATGTACAAAGCACACGCCGAAATACAGGGCGCAGGACAGATAATAATACTTCCTACCGTCCTCCCCGTTCATGTAACGGTACAGGTACCAGAGGATGCCAATGGCCATCCAGAGCGCCATGGTTTCCATCAGCCCCAGGACCTGGCCAATCTGGTAATAAGCCATCCGGCTTATGAGATACATGAAGCCGCACAGGAAGCCGATTCCCTTGGAGCGCGAAAGCCGTCTTCCAATCAGGTAGACCGACCAGGCAACAGCCGTGTTCAACAGGATGTTAAACGGCACGAACCAGTTCACATGGTTACCGACCACCGCCATCTCAAGCCAGGCCGCCAGATAGTAAAGGAAACGGAACCTGGTGCTTCCCAAAGGGAACACATACTGGAGAAAGCCCTGCTCGCCATAACAGGACCAGAAATACAGGTCATCCATATAAAGCCCTTTGATTTCAATATTCCTGTTCACCCACACTGCCATGGCCAACAGGATTCCCATGAAAATCACATGGTCTTTCCACTCATATTTCTTCTCCATCCTGGAGAAACCAATCCTGGTTCTTGACCGTTCTTTTGTCTCCACAGCTTATGCCTCCTTTGCAGTACCTTCTGCGTAAATTCTCCGGTGTCCATGTCAGTGCCGCCCGGAAAGGACTACGCCGGAACATGGTCATGACTTCAGTCCGATGAAAAACTGTAATTATTGCGGAAATCCCCTACCGCCGCCTCCGGATCCGCAGGCAATACCGGCGGCAGCGTGACCCTGGCCGACAGATTGCCCCACTCATATTTAAGGTCCGTAAGGCTGCCCTCTTCTATCATATCCTCTATCATCTCAAGGGCACGGGGCTGCGCTGCCAGATATCCTTTTTCCACAAAAAAATACTCTGTGCCCGCATATTCCAGGAATTCCTCAAAATATTTAAGCCTTTTCACCAGATATACATTGCCTCCGCTGCCAGTGACATCGTAATAACTCTGTACACTGCAGGATATATCCAGGACATCCGGATGGTTCCCGAACGCCAGCACCCTTGTCCTTGGTGAAAAGCCGGATACAAGGTTCATGCACCCTATTTCCAGGTCGCGCTGACGCGCCTCCCTCCGGTGGTCATAATATCCCATATGCTTTAAACGCACCGGCGTAAAACCAGGCTGCCCGGCCCAGCTGGTCAGGCATGTAAGCGGGACATTCACTATCATGAAACAGATGACCGCCATACCGATCCCACGTCCCAGTCCATGCATTCCGTCAGGAGCCGTACCACGGCCCAACAGGCTTCCTTCCATCCTCATGGAAATGATGACCAAAAGGGAATAAAACAGGATGAAATAATTGCCATCCACCTGGGACAGTGTGTAAATGCTGGCAATACATCCCAGTGTCATGACAGCCATCAAAACCCTGTCAAATACTTCCAAGGGCGTCCGCGCCTTTCTGCCCCTTATGGCAGAAACACTCCATATAAACAGGAACAGTGTCACAAGTCCGGTTCCCCAGGCAATGACCACATGGTCCATGTCCACGGAGACAGGAGCCGTAAGCATTTCCCCAAGACGCCTGCCCAGGCGGGCCAGTTTTTCCCCGGCTGTCAGCATGGACGGGTCCCCAATCACATGGCTGAAGGAGAAGGGGTATCTGACCTTCCATCCCAAGCGCTCACAAAAGCCGGCAAATATGGAAGTCACCGGAACCCCGGTCATGAGCCATGTGCGATACCATAACCCGGCTGCGGCGCCTGCTGGAAAAAGAAGCAGAAGCCATCCCTTTTTATCTCCCAGACTGAACCTGCCTGTGGCCATGAGACAGATAAGGGCGGTTCCCCCAAGGGCGGTTGAAAATACCAGGGCCGTGGGCTTATATACCAGGGTCAGCAGATAGGTTGCCACCGCCATGAGAAGCCATGGCGTCCTTTCCTTTTTCTCAAATGCACGGCACAGGAAGTCATATATGATCAGCTGGTGCAGCAATGTGATGATATCGCTCTTGGCCGTGGCAGCCATGTTCATGATTCCCGGGATGGAGGAAAGCACAGCCGCCGCAAAAAGCCCCATTCCCAGCCCCCTTTTGCGCCTTACCATAGACGCTGCCAGTACCAGGACCGCAATTGTCATCCACAGGGAAAACGCCAGCACAAATCCATAGGTAGGCGTGCCGCTCAATGGAAGGGCCAGCACCTCCAGTCCCTTACTGTAGGTGTAGACCAGATTAATCATACCCAGGTTTTCATAAATCCCCTTCCCATTGTCCAGCACGAATGCCGAGCGCAGCCCATAATGCAGGGAGTCATAATCCAGCTCTATATTCAGACGTCCGGCCTGAATCAGGACCATGGTGATGATAAATGCCAGAAGCCATGGATAGGTCTTACCGGACTGCCGCCGCAGACATCCCGGCGTCCCTGGCATCCCCGGCATACCCGAAGTCCCCCGCATACCCGGCACCTCCGGCATACCTGGCACCTCCGGCATTCCCGGCATCTTCTGCCCAATCCGGCCTCTTCGGACAGCCAGATACGCCTCCGCCCCAATTGCCGCACCGCCCAGAACCAGCGCCAGCACACGCCAGAGCTTGATCCCGCCATGGCCTGTCAGGGATATGAGACACACAATCACCATCCAGAACGCGCTTCCGGTCACCAGGGACATGGACAGTTCCTCAACAGATGACTGCCGGATTTTCCAAGCAAATAAGCGGTGGATCCATCTTCCCCAGAGAATCAGGACCGCCACATAAAGGCCGGATACGGCAATCGGCACCAGGATCTGGTGGCACCAGGTAAAAACCGCCGCGCCGCCAGCCACACAAAGCCAGCAGGTTCTGGAGTTTCCTGTATTCCCGGCTCTGGATATTTTATCGACCGGGTTTCCATTCCCACCCGTTTTGCCGCCTGCTTTCCCATTCCCGCCATAAGCCTTCCTGAGCCAGAACAGGTTCCATGCAAATACAAGCGCAACCTCCCCAAACATGATCCATGTGGCTTTTGACTCCAGGACACTCCTTAAAGGCCCGGCCATCACTTTGTAATACGATATGATAAGAAACGCTCCTGTCAGCCCCAACAGCACTGCCAGAAGCAGATTCCCCCTTTTGCTACCCTTCATATTCAGAATCCTTAATTTTTTTCATCACTCATATTCACCATAAGCAGTTTTATAAAAATGCATCAGCAGCCGGGCAGCCGGCCCGGGCCAGAACCGCCTGAACATGGCCTCCTCCTCCTCTGCCCTCCTGCCCCCCACGATACACGCCTTGGTGGTGGCTTCATCATGGACCCGGTAATACAGAAGCGGACGCTCGTCACAGATAAACCGTCCCTTTTCGCAGGCCAGCTGATATAAATTATCCCAGTCCAGGGCAAACCTGTATTCCGATCGCACCAGGGGTGTGCCCAGCAGTTTCTTCTGATAGGTTGTGGCAGGACAGCAGATGGGATTGCCGAAAATCAGGGACATTTTCTTAATCCATGCCCGGTCATTCAGGGCCGGAACCCGCAGCGGAAGGCGGAGGATACGTTTCACCCACAGCATGGCGTCACCTGTGATCAGCCGTCCATTTTTCACAATCACATAGTCCGTGGTGAACACGGTCATGTCAGGATATGCCCTGTAGGCGGCCAGAAGCCGCTCCACGTATTCCTTATGGTACATGTCATCCTGGTGGGCAATGGTGACCAGCTCACCGTCCGCCATTTCATATGCAAAGTTCCAGTCATCCCTTATATTGCTTTCGCCGTTCCTTACGAATACCTGGATGCCGTATTTCCACGCCAGTCCGTCTATGTATGGGCTGGGGGTGGAGGTGCACAGTATGATATGGCTGGGTACGCTCTGGGAAACCAGGGAGCGGATCAACGGTTCCAGATAGGGCGAATCCTTGTAAGCGCATATGGAAAACACATGCTTATACTTCATAAAAATGTTCCTCCAGCATCAGGCAGAGGGTATGGTAAACCGGCAGATGTAATTCCTGGATCTTAAATGTCTCCTGCTCCGGCACCACGATGGACACATCGCTGGCCCTGCCAAGCTCTCCCCCGTCCTTGCCCGTAAGGCCGATTGTCCTGATGCCCGCAGCTTTTGCCACCGCCAATGCATACATGATATTCTTAGCATTGCCCGAAGTGGAGATTCCTATGAACACATCCCCGGGCCTGCCGTAACCGTAAAGCTGCTGGGCATAGGTCAGTTCCCCATTCACATCATTGGAAAATGCAGTGGACAGGGATATATGCCCGGTAAGCGCAATGGCCGGAAGGCTTCCCTGAAGATGTGCCGCCAGTTCCCCGCCCCGCACCGGGTCCGCTGCCCTCAATGCGTCAGCAAATTCCCCGGCTACCGGACGGCGCTTGACAAATCCCTTCATCAGCTCCCCCACGATGTGCTCACTGTCAGCACAGCTTCCACCATTTCCCGCAATGAGGACCTTTCCCCCATGCTCATAGCATTCCTTCATCATCTCATAAGCAGCAAGGACATCCGCCTTCACCGCATCAAGCACCGGATACCTTCCGGTCAGTTCCTCCAGATATTCCATTTCCCTCATGGGATTCACACCTGTCCTTTCTCTACAATCCACCGGGCAGCAACCAGCAGGTCCTCCGCATAAAAATCATATGCCGGGCTTACCCCTGTGCGCATGTCCTTTTCGTGCTGTTCCCTGCCGTATCCGGTTCCCACCAGGATGGATGTAAGGCCATAATTCTTCCCCGCCTCCACGTCCAGCAGCTTATCGCCCACCATGAAGGAGCGGGCCTTATCCACGTCAAACCGCTCTTCGGCCATCTCAAACATCCCGGTTCCGGGTTTGCGGCACCGGCACTGTATCTTATATGGTCCAATTCCATGCACCGGGTGATGGGGGCAGTAGTAAAATGCATCAATACCGGCCCCGTCCCGCTCCAGCAGTTGGTTCATATGCAGGTGAAGCTTCTCTACGTCCTCCGTCCTGTAATAACCCCTGGCCACACCCGCCTGATTGGTCACCACCACCAGACGGTATCCCGCCGCTTTTAACATCCTCAGCGCTTCTTTAACCCCCGGGAGTATGTGCAGGTCCTCCGGTTTGTAGAGATAGCAGACCTCTTCGTTCAGCGTCCCGTCCCTGTCTAAAAAAACAACCCGTTCCATGGCTTTTAACCGTCCTTTATATGTCAAACTTATATTCCCCATCCGGCATATGGACACTGACCTGATCATACTGCCATCTGTCATCGTCCATGACCCAGCTCTGGGCGCCCCGCAGTTCAAAGTTCCAGTCAGCCAGCTGACCGCCCACCTGTTCCATCCTGGCCGCCACCTTGTGGCGCACGTTATACGGGCAGTACATAAGCAGGTAACCGCCGCCGCCAGCGCCCAGAAGCTTACCGCCCAGCGCCCCTGCCTTCAGGGCCTCATCGTAAAGCTCATCAATCTGGGGCGTCGTGATCTTGGCGCTCATGCGCTTCTTGCTCTGCCATCCATAGTCCAGAAGCTTCCCAAAGCTGTGAAGGTTGCCCTTTAAAAGTTCATCCTTCAGGGCATAGGCCAGGGCCTTTACCTCGCACATGGCCTGAAAGCTGTCCTTTTTCTCATAGTTCTGCACCTGGTCCTTGATGATGTTGGCAGACACGTGTATCTTACCCGTGTAGCACAGCAGCAGGTTGTATTGGAGTTCGTGGATGATATCCTTCTTGATACGCAGCGGATTCACCACCACATTATTGCGCCCATGGAACTCAATGAAATTAAAGCCGCCAAATGCAGCCGCATACTGGTCCTGGTATCCGCCGTCTATGCCCAGGTCAATCCTCTCCACCTGGTAAGCCAGGTCAGCCATGGCATACGCGTCCATCATGATTCCCTTCCACCGGGCCATGGCCATCAGCATGGCCACCATGACGGTGGATGAGGTTCCAAGGCCGGAACCCGGAGGCGCGTCGCACTGGAGGTATACCTCGCATCCCTGCTTGATATCCATGGCCTTAAGGGCCGCTGTCACAAGGTCCAGTTTTCCGTCATAGACATAATTCTCATTGGTGTTATATTTGACCGTCATGTCAAAATCAATGGAATTGACAATAATCTGGTCATCCTCCCTGGGAACAATGGAGCAGTACGCGTATTTATTGATTGTACTGCCGATGATGGCGCCTCCCTGCTCCACGCAGAATGGCGCTACGTCCGTCCCGCCTCCGCCAAAGCTTACCCTGAGAGGCGCCCTTCCTCTGATTACCATATGTTTCTCCTTCCGTATACCTTCCGTATATGAACATACCGGGTTTCCCGGCAATTACATAGGCTAAACCACCACCTGGTTCCTCACATCCTCCTGGAACTGGCGGTATGCCTCCGGGATCCCGATGTCAATGAAGTATCCGTCATTGACAAAACCTCCCAGGCCTTTCCCCTCTGTTAACCACTTTGGGATCATGTCATTTTCCAGCGATACCTTGCCCTCGGGTATGGTATCCATAAGGCTGCGCCTCATCAGGTAAATGCCGCCGTTGATGGTGCCCATCCTGGTTTCCTCTGTTTTCTCGTTAAATGCAGTCAGGAATCCCTTCCCATCCAGGATGGCCTGGCCGTATCTGGACACATCCGGCACCTCCCGCAGCACCAGGGCCATGTCCAGATCCAGCGAGTCCTGAAGCCGCTTCAGGCGTGTATAGTCAATCTGGTAAAATGTATCCGCATTCAGCACAAAGAACCTTTCCTCCGTGACAAAGCGTCCCGCGTTCTTAATTGCGCCCGCCGTCCCCAGCAGGGTTTCCTCATAGGCATAGGAGGCGTGAAACCCAAACCGCTCCCCATCCCCAAAATACTCCTCCACCATGGTTCCTTTGTATCCAACGGCAAATATGATATCCGTCATGCCGCTGCGCACCAGTTCCCTGGTAACGTATTCCATGAAAGGCCGTCCCTCAATCAGGGCCATTGGCTTGGGCCGGTCGCTTACCACGCTGCGAAGCCGTGTCCCAAGGCCTCCGGCCAAAAGTATTGCCTGCATCATACTCCTCCTTCTTCCTGTGATGTGTACAGCTGTACAGCTGAACATGGGATTCCTGGCTTTCAGACTGAAAGCCACACCGGTCCATCCTCACAATCACACCCGGAAGTCCTCGTCAATCACCTTCCAGGCGCCGTCCATGCTGAAATGCTTCTTAATATAATCCTGGGTCCTGCGGCACAATTCCCGGCAGCGCCCATTATCATTGTAAAGCCCCACAACCCGGTCCGCAAATGCTTCCGGCTCATCCGCAATCTCCAGCACGGTCTCCACAAACGGTATCCCCTCCGCACCCGTGGATGTGGTCACAATGGGGGCGCCGTTATAAATGGCTTCCACCACCTTGCCCTTGACCCCTGCGCCGTAACGCAGCGGGACCACCACCAGCTTACAGGTGGAATAAAGCGCCTCCAGCTCTTCCTCGCTGACAAAGCCCTTTATGATGATCCCCTCTTCCTGGCCAAGCGCCTGTATCTCCTCTGTCACCTTCGAGCCTACCACATAGAACCGTATGCCCGGGATCCGTTCCCGGATGGCAGGGAATATCTCCTTTGCAAACCATAAAACCGCATCCGCATTGGGGGGATGGGCAAAGCCACCCACAAACAGAAGGCCTTCCCTCTTAGCAAAGTCATCCTGTATACCGGACAGGAACGTGTCATAGACATATGCGGTAATGGCCTTTGCGTTGATGCTTCCGTCAATGGCATGGATTGCATCTATCTCCACATAGGACGGATAGTAGGAAACCGCCGCCTTATGCATCATGGTCAGCTCCACTGATTTCCAGTAATCCGCCTCCCGCTTGATGTTAATATCCCCGGTCAGCCCATACTCCCTGCCCAGCCTGAGGAAATGAAGGTCGTGTCCGTAATAGATGACCTTCATCTTCGTATAATCCTTAATATAATCCACATACTTGGTGGCAATATGCGGTCGGTTCAGATATGCATAGTCCATCTCGTCCCCATTTGTCTTAAGCCAGTCCCAGATGCCGGCTGCATATCCATCCCCGTACAGAACCTCTATGCCCATCTGCTGGAGCGTGGTGGAGTATGGTTCTTCATGGAGGAAGTTGTCTCCCAGGAATTTTACCACAAAACCCTTTTTCAGGAACATTTTCAGGTACTGGTACGTGGTCTTGGAACCAGCGTCCTTATCAAACGTGGGCACATAATGGTCCACCACCAGGATGATTTCCTTTCCCTGGCTGCGCTCCCTTGCCCTGAAGGGGTTGGGATTGCCGGTATTGACACACTGCTGTTTCAATTCCTCCGCCCATTTCTCCTTAAGCTTCCTGCTGTTTTCCACCTGGTAGCGTTTCAGCCCGGCTCCGTTTACATCCGTGCCATTGGACACTCCCTCAAAATGGATTACCTTTGAAAGGGGCTGATACACGACCCGGTATCCCGCCTTCCTCACCTCGAAGGCAAGGTCTGAATCCTCACAGTACGCAGGGGCATACCGTTCGTCAAAGCCTCCTATCTGCTTCCACAGCGCGGTGGACAAAAGGATGGCTGCGCCTGATATATAGTCTACATCTTTTACATAATTGTATTCTGCCTTGTCCGGATCATCCAGACGCCCATAGTTCCAGCCGGAACCGTCACTCCAGATGATCCCGCCCGCCTCCTGGAGACGCCCGTCCGGGTAAACCAGCTTGGATCCCACCATTCCGATGGTGTCATCCGATTCAATCAGGTCCACAAGGGAGGAAAGCCACCCCACAGTCACCTTGGTGTCGTTGTTCAGGAACATGAGGTATCTGCCCCTGGCCGCCCTGGCCGCCTGGTTGCAGTTTTTCAAAAAGCCCTGATTGGTCTCATTGCGGCAGATAACCAGGCCTTCCACATACTGCCCCAGACGGGCCGTGGCATCCGTGGACACATCGTCCGCAATAATCACCTCATAGGTCACATCCTTTGTAAATTCCAGGATGGACTGAAGGCACGCATAGGTATAATGCACCTGGTTATAGCATGGGATTATAATGGAAACCAGAGGTCCGTCCCAGCCATCCGGGCCTTCCCCGCCCTGTCCCGGCACCTGCGGGAATATAAGCCTGCCATACTTAAGATAGTCCTCTCCTATCTTAAAATCCCCGTCAATCTGGTTGCGCCCTGAGCTGGTGGCGTAAAGCCTGCCATAGCGGATTGGATGCTTAACCGTATTAAAGCAGTAATTCAGGACCTTGCGCTTTTTCGTCCCCTTTGGAAACGCCTTATTGACCTGGGTGCCCAGCCTGCGGCGCGCCTTGAATATCAGGGCCTCATGTCCGTTTAAATAAGTGGCCAGCTTGCCCAGTTCCTCAATCTCATGGCGTAAATCCTTAATCATCACTTCCAGGTTGGCAACATGATTGTTGGTAAGGCGCTGCACTTCCTGCTCCTTGCGTATCTGGAAATTCTTTTCCTCCACCTCTGCCTGAAGCGCGTTTATCCTGTCCCTGGCCTTGGTAAGCTCTCCATCTGTCTTCTTTAACTCATTAAGGCCTGTAACCTTCTGGCTGTACCTTGCCAGATATCCCTGGCTGCCATCCCCGTGCACATAGGACTGGAAGGCTTCTTCCATGGATGCATACAGCGCCGCCATCTGCCTGGATATGGAAAATTCCTCCAGAAATCCCTCCAGACCCGGGTACTTAAGCAGCCCCTGGTATTTATAATAGAAGTAGGCAAGGTTGCGGTACTGTACGAAATGGGCCGGGACCGGGAAATCGAATACCCACTCATAGTCCAGACAGCAGAGACTTTCATCCCCTGCCGGACCAGCCTGTTTAGCCGGTCCGCGGTCATCCGCATCCCCCTTCACAAGCATCAGGTTCTCGAACAATCCGTCTATATTACTTACTTTATAGGAAATGTCGTCTATATCCGGTATTTCCCCAAAGACCTCCGTAAACTCCGGTGTCACGGCAAATGGCATGGTCTGGTCCTTGTCCACATCAAAAATCACCTTCATGGCCGCCCGGATATCCTCCACCGGAGCCTTTCCGTTCCTGATCCGGCTGCCCAGCTCCTCTGCCAGGGTAATCCCCCGAAGGAACCGGAACCGCACCGTCATGCCGTCCTCTGCCAGCAGCGGCTCCAGTACACGGACCGACGGGTTAAATGCCTTCAGCTGGGCGTATTTCTTTGCAAAGGAAAGGATATGCCAGCTTCCCTCGCTGTCCAGGGCCGCCTTTTCCACATACCGTGTTCCATTTTCTTCCAGAATGCTGGTGCGTATCTGAAAGCCCTGCTTCCTGGTGCGGTTATATTTTACATAAACCGTCTTCTGGAGAGGCGCTTCCTTTGACGCAATCAAAAGGAAGCCATTGGAAAACCTGGGGAAATCCCCCTCTTCCAAAAGCATGTCATAAACTTCTTCCTCATTCAGGCAGGCATATCTGGGCCTGTCATAGGATACGTCCATATGGGCGATGTCGCCCTTGCCCGGAAGATACCGGTCCGAATAAATGGATACAGGAAGGCGGTAATCCGGCATGGGATAATAAAATTCCATACTTGTAAAACCGGCTTCATGAAATGCAGACAAAAGGCGGCCCTTTGTATAGGATGCCTCCTCGCCGTCATGGTCACCGCCCGCCAGGAACCTGAGGCCCATTGCATTTTCACAGGCAAATACAAGCCTGCCTCCGTCCTTCAGATATCCTGCGGCCCTGCGGACCGTTTCCTCAAGCGGTTCCTCACGTCCGGGTCCCACAAGGAAAACCCAGTCATACAATGACTCCCGGCCTTCCAGGTCTCCCCTGTCCGGCAGGTCTCCTCTGTCCGGCAGGCCTTCCCCGGCTTCCAGCCCATAAGTTATATTTCCCCTTGCCTGGTTCCGTTCCCGGTTCACTAAAAGGTTCTCATCCCTGTCATCCACCACGGTCACGTGGGCGCAGCGCTCTGCCAGAAGCCCGGTAAACACGCCGTATCCCGAGCCGATCTCCAGGACCTGTTCCTGCCCGGTCAGATCCAGCCATTCCAGAAGGTTTTCCCGGATTGGCGAAAGGGCGTGAAGCACCTGTGGGCGTTCATCCTGTTCCAGGGCCTGGTCCATGCCTTCCCGGGTACTGCCATATGTCTTGAACAGATCTAAGATTTCATAACTGATATCCTTCATGAATGTCCTCCGCCACAGCTTTTCTTCTCCGCCTTCACCTGGGATTCCATATCATAGACACCCACCGTGTTCTTATTGGAGATGACCGTAATATTCGTCACATTGTACAGGCGGTGATAGACCACATGTTCTCCGTGCTCAAAGCCCGTACAGGACATGCTCAGGAGATATTCCCCTCCCTGAAGCGTCATTTTCTGGGAAAATTCCACCGTGTATTCGTCCCCGCGCTTCACCGGCTTTATATCCGCGCCTTCAAACATGGTATTGGTCCCTGTCAGGTCGCTGCCCTTCTTGTCCTTGATGGTGTAGGTGAAAATGGGGGCCTGGATATCCGTATTAAAACGGATGCATTCCCTGATGGTGAAGGTTTCCCCTTTTAACAGCAGATTGGTAAGATTGCCCCGTTCGTCAAACAGGCCCAGGTCATAAATCTCAGCCCGGCCGTCCCCGTATTCCGTCCTGTCATAATTAATGGTCAGCTGGTCCTTCATAAGGCCTTTGCCATGTGCGGCACTGCCGTCCTGCCGGGCGCCCGTCCCTTTCCGTCCGGAGCCATCCGGCTTCCCTCCGGCCTCTGCGCCTTCCTGCCCCATCTCCATGCCGCCGGAAAAATCAGACATTTCCACTTCGTTTTTCTTCTCAAGTTCCGCTTTCAGCGAATCCAGCTGGCCAGCCAGTATTTTCTTATATAAATCCACCATATGTCCGGGAGCGCCTTCCGACACAAATTCCCCTTTATTAAGAAGCACGACCTTGTCACAGTATTTGATGATACTGCCCATATCGTGGGTCACCATCAGGATGGTGGTTCCCTTCTTACGTATCTCCTCCATCCTGCGGTAACACTTGGACTGGAAAAAAACATCGCCAACGGACAATGCCTCATCCACAATCAGGATTTCCGGGTCCACATTGATGGCTAACGCAAAAGCCAGCCGTACAAACATACCGCTGGAATAAGTCTTGACCGGCTGGTACACAAAATCCCCGATTTCCGCAAAGTCCAGGATATCCTGAAGCTTGGCGTCCATCTCCTTTTTCGTGTATCCCATCATGGTGCCGTTCATATATATATTTTCAATTCCTGTATAATCCATATTAAAACCAGCGCCCAGCTCCAGAAGGGCCGATATCTTACCGTCCACCCTGGCCTCTCCCGTGGTGGGCGTCAATACCCCGGTAATGATTTTCAATATAGTGGACTTGCCGGAACCGTTGGTTCCGATGATTCCCACTGTCTCCCCCTTCTTCACATGGAAGGAAAGCCGGTTCAGTGCATAAAAATCCCTGTGGTAATTCTTATGGGAAATGCTCATGGATTCTTTCAGACGGTCAATGGGTTTCTCATATAATCTGTATACCTTGGTCACGTCCGCGACCTTAATGGCGTACTCACTGTCCTTTTCTCTATCTGGCATAACTGTCTCCATCCTAATACTGCATACTTTTCCACTTTAGGCATAAGTATAGCATAGAATGTGGGATTTTTATACCTCTAACAATATTTTTCAAAAAAAGTTAAGGATTACCTATTGACAAATGCAACTGTATATACTATAGTTACAGTAACAACTGTATCAAAATTAATTACAGAAAGAGGAGGCGTAAAATGACGAAATGGACCTATCTCATAGCGGCGGCATTTCTCTGTACCGCGGCATTGACAGCCTGCAGCACATCCAACAGTGCCGGCGCAGCACCAGGCCAGGGTAATATGGCCACACAGGGCGAAAGCGTCTATCATAAAATCTCAGCAGAAGAAGCCAAAGCGATGATGGATAAAGGCGGCGTGACCGTGGTTGATGTACGCAGGGAAGACGAATATGCGGCCGGACACATACCAGGCAGCATCCTTGTTCCCAATGAAGGAATCAGGGACACACAGCCCGAGGAACTTCCGGATTTAGACGCAGTCCTTCTGGTCCACTGCCGTACCGGAGTCCGCAGTAAACAGGCATCGGATAAGCTGCTGGAAATCGGATATAAGAATGTCTATGATTTCGGAGGCATTGTGGATTGGCCTTATGAAACAGTGACAGAGGACTAAAATCCATATTTTCATAAGTCAAGCTTAACAGCAGATAATAATATATTAGATTTAAGAATGAATGTTTCGTGACCTTTGTCACATAACTATACGCCAAAATGTGGTATGCTATAACCAATATAAGAAATAATATTAATGAATATAAATCAGGAGGTTCTATTATGGCAGTAAAACATTTATCTAAAAGTGAATTTGATCAGGCAGTAAACGCTGGTGAGGATCTGGTAGTAGTTGATTTCTTCGCAACATGGTGTGGTCCGTGTAAGATGCTTACCCCGGTTGTGGAAAGCATGGCTGAGACACATCCGGAAGTACATTTCTACAAGGTTGATATCGACGAGGAGATTGACCTGGCATCCCGTTTCCAGGTAATGAGCGTCCCCACCCTTCTTTATATGAAGAAAGGCCAGATTGTCGGGAAGTCCGTTGGTCTTGTTTCAAAGGCTGATATGGGAAACGAGATTGCACAGAATAAATAATGCTCCCTCTTCTTTTTTATAATTATATATAATTGACCGGCCGGCAGCAATGCCGGCCGGTTGTCTTTATTAAACCCATTAACCATATTGAACCCATTAACCATACCGGACTTTCAAGCGCGCACCAGCGCCTGTTCCAGCAGACTGCACATCCTGTCCCTGTCAGCCCGGTACGCGATATAAACCGGATTTTCTGCTGACGCTGACGCCCGGTCATCCGTAAACAGTCCGCCTCTGGCATAACCATGTCCCACATCAACATCACACTTCTGGCGCACCACTTCCGTCACCACTTCCGGATGACTCACGTACATGACAGCCAGCACATCGTGGAGTGCACTCTTTTTTACGGCCCTGGCCCCCAACCGGTTAGCTGCATCAATCCGGTTAATCAATAAATCAGCGGCAAATGCACCGGCCAGGCTCCCGGTCTTCCTTATCCTCCCAGCTTCCTCATAGCCAAACCAGGAACTGTGGGTGGCATCCAATGTTATCAAAGTTGTTTTGATTCCTGATTCCAATACGATCTTGGCTGCCTCCGGATCATTATAGAAGTTGATTTCCGCACAGGGTGTCATGTTGGCCACATGTACGCCGCCTCCCATACAGACAATCTCCTGTATCTGATTGCAGATTCCCGGTTCAATCTTAAGGGCAAGCGCTATGTCCGTCAAAGGGCCGACCGGGACCAATGTAACCGGTTCCCTGCTATTCATCAATGTGTCAATCAGCCAGATGACTGCCGGAGTCCTTTCTTCCCTTCCTTCCGGTTCAGGCAGGTCAAACTCCTTTTGATGCACAGCCACGGCCTTCCCATCAACGATTCCTTCAAAAGACTGTATATCCGTGTTCAGGCGGCTGCCCGGGAGAAGGTCTGCCACCAGAGGGCCTGCACTGCCCTTATAAACCTTAAAACTACCGCCGATTAATTCCCTGATTTTCAATGTATTCTTAAGCGTATATGCAAGGGGCTGATTCCCATAAGAAACCATTACCCCCAGAACCTCAAACTCCTGTGACATGCAGGCATACATAAGCGCCACCGCATCGTCACTGCCCGTGTCCACACCTAAAATAATCCGCTTCTTCATTCATATCACCATTTTCACTCAATCCTTACGATATCAGATGTTTCCAGCGCATACTCTGATAATTCCTGACCGATTCCAGGCAGTTCAGGTATATCAAAATAACCGTCAACTGGCTGGTAATCGTATTTACAGAGCTTGATATTGTCGTCAATCAGCGCCACCGCATGGTGCTCATGGATAACAAAGTTCGGTATGGCTGCCTCCAGCTGAAGCGCTGCCGCCGTAGCCAGGGGGCCTCCACAGATGTGAAGCTGTACTCCGATATCGTATACATGGGCCATGTCACATATCTTCTTAGTCTCCGTAAACCCGCCTGAATTCCCCATATCCGGCTGTAACACCTGTAGGGATGCATCTTCTATAAACGGCCTGAACCCCCAGCGTGTGTAAATGCGTTCACCGGCAGCTAATGGCATGGCTGTCTGGTCCGATATCTTTTTCATTAATTTAGGATTCAGCGGCATGGTGGGTTCTTCCACGAAACTGCATTCCAGGTCCCTCAATCTTTCAATGAGCTGGACAGCCGACTTTGTGTCTGTCAGTGCATGGAGTTCTATGATGATTTCCAGCCCCCTTCCGCCCCTTTCCCGGATTGCCTTCACACGCTGGTAAGCCAGGTCCAGTTCCGATGAGGACAGGAAACCTGTCTTGGTGGACTTCAGCCAATTACCTTCCAGGTCGTAGCCAATGGGGTCAACCTTTACAGCCTGATACCCCTCTTCCATGGCCTTGGATGCTGCCTGGGCATAGTCCTCAGGCATAATCATTGCCCTGCTGACCGGACTCCAGTCAAACTGGATCTGGCTTGCATAGCATTTAAGTTTCCGGTTGGTTTTCCCTCCCAGCAGTTTATGACAGGGCACTCCTAATGCTTTACCCTTGATATCCCACAGTGCAATATCGATGGCACTGATGCCGGCCCAGATAACGCTTCCCCCTCCCATTCCCCAGAATGTAAGGCGCATCAGACTTTCCCAAATAGCTTCCGTATCAAACGGGTCCTTTCCAATAATCAGCCGGGAGAAATCCTGACAGATACCAAACGCTGCCTGGTTCGCATCACCATATGTAAGTCCGGCTTCCCCATAGCCGCTTATTCCTTCATCTGTATTAATCCTGACACAGATAGGTGTGAAAACAGATGGATTCGTCCCTCTTGCCTTCACGACCTTAATTACATCCACACTTGTAATCTTCATTTCAAATCTCCAATCACTCAATGCCTTACCGGCAGATTTCGTTTATATATGGAACAGACTCTGCTGCACCAAGCTTTGTGGTACTGATGGCAGCCGCCTTATTAGCTGTCTTCAGTGCCGCTGCAAGTGTTTCCCCCTTGGACAGCATTGCGGCCAGATACCCCAGGAATGCATCGCCTGCTCCGGTAGTATCCACAGCCTTTATCTCATCCGTTCCCAAAAAGGTAATCTCCCCATGGATTCTGGCACAGCATCCCCTGGCGCCAAGGGAAATGATTGGTATTTTAAACCCCATGTGTTCCAATACCACCAGGGCTTCCACAACCGATTCCTGATCCGTTACCCCAATTCCTGTCAGCTGTTCTGTCTCCACCTCATTAGGCTTTACGATATCTATGTATCCGGCAATCCCTTTATCCTTTAATATGTCTAAATCCCCGGAAGGGTCAACTACCACTGTGCAACCCTTTTCCCTGGCAGTTTTTATGGCTGATGCAATGAACGCCTTGCCGTATTCCAGCGTTATCATGAATATATCCCCATTGCCCGCAATCTCTTCCAGTTTTTGCAGCTGTTCTGCCTCATTTCCCAGACTGGCTCCCGGAAAGCAGATAATCATATTCTTTTCTTCACCGTCAGCCCAAACCTGTGCAATGCCTGTTTCCTGCCCTTCCATGCAAAGGAGGTGGTTTATGTCCACACCATTGTCTGACAGTTTCTTTCTGATAATCCCTCCGTTCGCGTCCATGCCCACACTGCCAAGAAAGAAACAATGACCGCCTGCCCGGGCCGCCGCAACCGCCTGGTTGGCGCCCTTCCCTCCCAACTTTTTACAAAAATATGGTGTGTATTTCGTTTCCCCCACAAGAGGAAAATGTTCCACGGACATGATTTCGTCTATATTCGCGCTTCCTATATTTATAACCTTTGTTGCCATATATCCCCATCCCCATTCTAGGTCATGTTTACAATGTATCCCTCAGTTTTACCACCCGGTCCATAAATGCTTTTGTCCTGTAATAATCCACAGGGTTCTGCCACTTTCCCTGCGCCTTAAACGTACTGCCCACAATCGCCCCATCGGCAGCGGACAGCAATTCCGTAATATTCTCCTCTGCCAGACCGCTTCCAAGAAGGACCGGAATCCCGATTGCAGCTTTACATTCCAGGACTTTATCTACCGTAGGAGGCATTCCTGTGTCAAAGCCGGTAACAATGACCGCGTCCCCGCCCTGGGCTTCTATATCCATTGCCTGTTCCTTTACACTCCTGTCATGGATGATATAGTGGCTCCCATGTTTTACGTTCACATCACACAAAGCCAGGATATGCCCCGCTTTCAGCCGGTCCCTCATCCTGGACACCCTTCCCCCTGCCCCATTCACAAACCCTGACTGGGAAATGAACGCGTTGCACCATTCAAACACCCGGATCCATCTGGCCCCTGCTGCAACAGCGCTCGCCATGGCACATTCGGCACCATTCATATGGCACTCAGCCCCCACCGGTATGGAAACATGTTTCCCTACTTCGTAAATCCCTACCGCAAGGGCTGCCGCTGTCTCATAACCAATATCTTCAGGCCGGTTATAGGGTATATCCCACATATTTTCCACCTGAACCCCGTCAACTCCCGCATCCTGTAGTTTTTTTGCTTCATCAACCGCTATTTCCAATATTTTCGTCATATCCATGGATGCAGGGTCATACATGGGTGAACCTGGAAGCGGTCTCAGATGTACCATGCCGATTATGGGTTTTTTCTCGCGGAATATACTTTGTAACTGTCTCATGTCAGCCTCCTAAATATGATTTTTTCACCTCATCGCTCTGCTGCAATTCCCTGCTATAACCGGACGCAGTAATATGTCCCAATTCCAGGATATACGTACGCCTGGATGTATTCAGCGCCATGAAGGCATTCTGTTCCACCAGGATTACCGGAATTTTCCTCTGGCTGTTCACTGACTGGATTACCTCAAAAACCTCATCCACAATAATAGGCGCAAGTCCCAGGGACGGCTCATCCAACATCAGTAATCTGGGATTGGACATCAGTCCCCTGGCTATGGCCAGCATCTGCTGTTCCCCGCCTGACAAAGTCCCGCCTGCCTGGGTCAGCCGTTCCCTCAAACGTGGAAATATGTCCAGCACCCCATCCATTTCATCCTTCAGCTGCCTGGATGACAGCTTTCTGGAATAAGCCCCCATCTCTATGTTCTCCTGTACCGTCAGCTCATAAAAAATCCTCCTGCCTTCCGGAACGTATACAATTCCCTCCTCCACTATCTTGTGGGTATGCATGCCGGTAATATCCTTACCATTATATATGATCTGCCCTGATTTCGGCCTGTTGTCTCCCATTATCGTTGTCATCAGGGAGGATTTTCCTGCTCCGTTGGCTCCGATGATGGACACGATTTCATCATCCCCCACTGTCAGGCTCACATCATTTAAGGCCTGTACCTCACCATAAAACACATTCAAATTACTGATTTCCAGCATGGTTACACCTCTTTTACCTTATACCTATCACCCAGATACGCCTTTATGACCTCAGGATTGTCCCTGATTTCCTTCGGGGTTCCCTCTGCAATCTTCTTACCAAAATTAAGGACTGTGATTCTGCTGCTGATTGCCATGATTACATCCATGTTGTGTTCAATCATAAATACGGAAATGCCTTTTTCATGAATTTTCCCTATAATATCAGTAAGGCCCTTGCGCTCAGATGGGTTTAATCCGGCAGCCGGTTCATCCAAAAGAATCAGGTCAGGGTCTGTAGCCAGGGCGCGCCCGATTTCCAATACCTTCCTGTTCCCATAAGGAAGACTGTGTACCTTTTCATTTGCAAGATGCCCAAGGCCTATGAAGTCCAATGTTTCCATAGCCTTCTCATCCCGTTCTTTCTGTTCCGCCCGGTTCAGACGGGGGACAAACATGGTTTGAAGCATCCCATAATTATTTGTCACCTTAGCCGCTATGCTCAGATTTTCCATTACTGTCAAGGTATCAAAAAGCCTGATATTCTGGTAGGTCCGGCCAATGCCTTTTCCCGCCCGCTGGTAAACCTTATACTTATCAATCACTTCATCCCTAAAAAATATATTGCCTTCATTCTGGTGGATTTCCCCGCAAATTAAATTAGTAATGGTTGTTTTCCCGGCGCCGTTGGGACCAATCAGGGAATGAATCGAGGCCTGCTCAACATCCATGGAAAAATCACTGACCGCCTTTAATCCGCCAAATGACTTGGACAAATGTTCGATTTTCAGAATTGCACCCATTTTTACCTCCTCCTAAAGCCCTTAAATCCGCCATCCACAAATTCCATGCTTCCCACGTATTTAAGCATTTGGGGCTGTTCCACATGGCCAGCTTCCTCCAATAAAGCTTCTGATATATATATCTGCCTTAAATCAGCTGTGTTTTTTATCATCACAATCCTTGGGTTCCTGGTTGCATCCCGGCGGATACATGTATAGAGGCACATCCTCAAAGCCAGTTCGTCGGTTTCCATCACAACCGGGAGACGGATTCCCTGGGTATCGTGACACGTGACCGCGTTTACATAGACCGGGGTAAAGTCTATCTTTTTATGAAGCCGTTCCGTTATCACATCCGCATTCCCCATACCCGCTGCATTTCCACCGGATTTTTCCGTCAGGTCCCATACACATATCTTTTCCGCATGGGGCCAATCCTCTCCCAACACGCAGGAACGCCCTGTTATATTTGTATCCATTCCCGCTCCGCTGATTTCCTTCCCCATCTCCTGCACCAAAAGCACATCCAGATGGTCAAACGGGATTCTTGGGAGAAGGGATTTAGAATATCTTAAAAGCCCTGGTTCCTTTTCCAGTATCTCCTCTCCGGGTATAGCCTCTATACGTGCAACCCGGTGTCCGGCATTCTCTATTACACCAATTCCCATCAGCACAGGCGCATTTTCAAGGATGACCTTTCCGAACTCCTGCAGATTGCGGCTCATATTAGGGAAACCCAGTTTATGGCAGATAGACGCCCCATACTGTTTACCCAGACCGATGACCAGCATTTTTAATATACCGCTTTCATAAGGCCCCCTGAATTCCGTATGGGCCTTAATCCTGGCAATCGGAATAATATGATCTGCATGGAATGCCAGACTATCCATACATACCGGAAATCCTTGATTGCTGGTGCCTATCTCCTCGGTCTCCATGGAAGATGCAATCCGCACCCCCAGGCGCTCTTCTGTTATGCCCAAATGATATAATACGTCTTTCTGTCCCTGGGCAGTTGCCCCGCCATGACTTCCCATGGCCGGGACAATGAACGGAGCAGCTCCTTTTTCCTTAAGGATACCGATCAGTGTCTCCGCAATATCCGCAAGCCCATTGATTTCCCTGCTTCCCATGGCAATTGCCACCGTGTCATCCTTTTTGATTTTCCGCATCGCAGTACAATGTTTTAGCTCTTCCGCCAACGCCGCTTTTATATCCGTCAGCTGCGGTTGATCCTGCCTCATTTCCATAAGGGAAAAATCCGGCAGCTCCACTTCCTTAAGCAGCCTCTCAAACAACTCCCTGTCCTTCATAGCCTACGCCCTTCCCCTGTGTTTTTTTATTTTTGACCTTACAAACTCAGGGACAGATACGAAACCATAAGGAATGAACATGACCATGATCAGCATCAGCGTACTGAATGCCAGCCAATAATATTCCCCCAGGAACTTTAACATTTCCGGCAGGATGGTGACAACAATCCCGCCCATGACACAGCCGGGAATCGTACCCAGGCCGCCCAGCATCAGCATCATGATGAATTTAACCGTGAAATCAAAATTAAAGTCAGATGGATGGATGAACTGGAACATATGGGCGTTCATGGCGCCTGCAAAAGTCATGAAGCAGGATCCAAGTATATATGCCTTAATCTTTATGGAGGCCTTATCAATCCCACATCCCTCCACCGCCACATCATTATCTTTTATGGCAATGAGCATCCTGCCCCATTTTGAATCAATGACACGTTTGGAAATGACCATTGCAATTATCATGAAAAACAATGCCAGATAATAAAAATTCCTGGGATTCCCGAAATTGATTCCGATTAATTGATAGGACGGTATTCCTGCAACACCGTTTGTACCTTCGGTGAGCCATGTCATATTGGTCAGAAGGAGCCTGGTCGCTTCCAGGAACCCCAAAGTGGCCAGAACAAAATACACCCCTTTAAGCCTCAGGCTTGGATATCCAATCATAACACCAATCACCAGGCCGAACAGGACCGCGGCAATGGTTCCAAGCCATGGGGAAATCCCCAGCTTTACACTTAAAAGTCCGGTCATGTAAGAACCAAGTCCAAAAATCGCTGCCGGCGAAAAGTCAAACTGTCCTGACAGTCCCATCGTAAAATTCAATCCCAGAACCGCTATGATATAAACAATCGTTTGGTTCATCAGTATCTGGTTATAGTTATTACGGCTTAAAAACGGCAATCCAATTGCCATCAGCAGGCAAAGAGCCAGAAGAGCAGACCTTTTGCCATTCTTTTTCCTATCCATTTACTTATCTCCTTCCTTACGACCTGGTAATCTTAACCTTGCCTAATATTCCATTGGGACGAATCAGCAGGAAGATGATAAATACAATGAACGACACGGCATCCTTATAGATAGCAGGGCCAAAATATGTATACATATTCTCAAGGATTCCCAGAAAAAGTCCTCCTATGATTGCTCCGGGAATGGTTCCAAATCCGCCCACCACACATGCAATGAAACCTTTTGTGGCAATATTTCCCGCCATGGATAAATCCACATTGTAAATAGGAACAATCAGCATGCCGATAACTGCACACACGCTGGCGCTCATGGCTATGGTGATGATATTGCACTTCTGGACATTGATTCCCATGTAGCCTGCCGCCTTCTTATCCTGGTTCACACACCGCATGGCCTTCCCCAGCTTTGTCTTGAAGTAAAACAGGTTCTGCAGATAGAGAAAAATAAGCGCCATGGCAATGATACAGATATTTGCATTGGAAATCGAGAGGGAACCGAATTTAAGATATCCTGTCAGGAATCCAGGAATGCTGAAAGGAGCTGCGCCCCACGTAATCCTTACTAACTCCGTTAGTATCTTTGACAATAAGACAGTTCCGAATATGGCAAACACATTGGACGGAAGGTTTCTTAAGGGGTTGAAAATCCCCAGGGCCACAACCGCTCCAAATACCGCCATGAAAATCAATGTAAAAATAACTGCAAAAATGTGGTTAAAGCCCATCATTTTCACAAACAGGCCGCCAAATACATACGCTCCTAATATGATGAATTTTTCATGGGAAAAGTTCATCAGGCCTGATGAATTGTATATGATTGTTATCTCAAATGCCACAAGAAAATAAATGAAGCCTGAGGCGCAACCATTAATAACCAATTGTAATATTGACTGCATATCCAACCTCTTCCCTGCGTTGTGCACCAGGCGTCCGTCCATCAGACGCCCAGTGCGTATGGCCTACTGCTCATATCCGTCTTCAAAAATCCTCTCAATCACATATGCCTTTCCATCTTTTACCTGGCAGATATTCATCTCATGGATCATCTCGCCTTTATCAGATGCCGTCATAGTACTCATGACGCCCGCAAGCCCTTTTGTCTCAGCCAACGCCGTCCTCAGCTGATCCGGTTCCGTGCTGCCAGCACGTTCAATGGCATCCTTCAGCAGATATACCGCATCATAATAAGCAGCGCTGTATAAATCCGGGTCTGAGTTGTATTTTTCGTGATATCTCTTTACAAAGCCAGATACCCTCTCGTCATCCGAATATGGCGTGAACTCACTTACCGAGCAGATTCCTTCCGATACGGATGGGTCAATCAAATCAAGAACCGTACTCATGGCAAAACCGGCGCTGCCCATGATTGGCGTGTCAATCCCCACCTCTTTAATCTGTTTTGCAATAATAGCAATTTCCGCATCATGCCCCCAGATGATCAGCGCATCAATCCCACTGTTCTTTAACTTCGTCAGCTGTCCGGTCATATCCTTATCTCCCGTATTATAACCTTCGCTGATAAAGCCCACTCCCTGTTCCTTCAATGTGGCTTCAACCACATCCTTGGCCGAGGTAGCCCAGTTATCATTGTCGAAGATCATGCCGATGTTCTTGCACTGAAGCTTGTCCGTTAAATATTTGCATGCAATTTTACATGCCAGGGAGTCTGATGGCCTTACCCTGAAGCCATATTCATTGTTAAGGTCCAGAAGTGTCGGCGAGGACCCTCCATACAGGAAAGGCATCTTCTGGTTTTTTAACTGCTCCTGGACAGCCACTACATTACTGCTCATATGCGGGCCTATGAGTGCAACAACATTTTCCGATAATAATTTATTGACAGAGTTCATGGTCCCGCTGGTTGTGGCCCCGTCATCCTCAATCACCGCCTCCAATGTCTTTCCTGCAACGCCGCCATTGGCATTGATTTCTTCCACGGCCATTGTCACCCCTTCCTTGGTCCTCTGACCATTAAGAGGTGACGGACCTGTCAGGGCCGTGGTAATACCAATCCTGATTGTGTCCCCCTTGACGGCTTCTGCCGTAGTTTCCTTTGCCGGTACTTCACTGCCCTTTCCCGCGTCAGCTTTCGGCGCAGGATTCCCGCTGCAGGCAGTTAATGCAAAAGTAAGTATCAATGCCATTGATGTCCCCAAAATTTTTTTCATAATCCTTTCCTTTCTCCAACTTAATAATTGTTAACCTTGTTCCTACAGATAAAGTAAAAATAAAACCCCCTCATCGAATTTGCGCGCATCGACATATTTTGTATATTTTATATAAGATAATACTTTCCGAAAGTATTTTCCTAACTATTTTATATCATTACTTTCCTGTTTTGTCAATATACTATAGTCAATTATTTATTTTCATATTTCTCCCCCTTGGGCTGGTTTATTTTTTACAGTTTTATTTTTCGTGATATAATGGTACTATATGGATAGATTTTAAGTCGTAATTACGGAAAGGGATGTCTTATGAATATTAAAGATATTGCCTCCATGGCCGGAGTCTCTATTTCAACCGTGTCTAAGATCATCAATGGGAAGGATGATTCCATTAATGACGCAACAAAAGAAAAGGTACTGAAAATCGTAAAAGAATATAACTATACGCCATATGCCAGATTCACAAAATCCACCCAGCGCAAATCTTTTACCGTGGCTGCCCTTCTTAAGTACAATACCGCCAACTCAATATTCCTGGATGGATTAACCGAAGCACTGGAGGAACGGGGATATCATCTTTTATATTTAAAGAATGGCCGGACGCCGGAAGAAGAAACAAAGAATATCCATTTTATATGTTCCCAGAATGTGGACGCGGTCATATGGGAACCTTTGGATGAAGAAAGTCTTGTGAATTATGGGAATTTTGAACAGAATGGCCTGAAGGTCTTTTTAATTAACTGCGCATATGAAAAAGCCTTCTGCATTGACTATTCCAAATATGCTTCCCATGCAGTAAAAGAACTCTTTCAGGCCGAGCACCGTACCATTGCCCTGGTCCATTCCCAGCCATCGGACATGCTTGACGGCATCATAAAAGGTTATAAAATGGGTCTGTATGAACAATCCCTGACCTTCAACGCAGATCTGATATACAACTATCATCACAACGAATTAATTAATTATCTGAATCTGCATAATATTACTGCACTGATTACCCCTGACATACGGACCGCCCTGATGATTTATAAGACCTTGGATGCATGCCAGCGCCATATACCGGATTATATATCTTTGATTGCCATTAACAGCAGCGCCGACCAGGAGCCGGAGTTTCCGGAATTTTCAATCATACCTGTCCCCTACAGGGATTTTGGCCGTTTTATTGCCAACAAGGCGGTTGACTACTGTGAACTCAACTCCCTGGATGAGAAAAATTTCATACCGGACATCCCGCCGATTAACAATGTGACCATCGCCCAACCAGCCCTGGGCAGGGAAAAGAATATCATTGTGCTGGGCAGCATGAACATTGATACCACACTGAATGTAAAACATTTCCCCAAACCCAATGAAGCTTCCCATACCAATAATTATTCCATCTCAGTGGGCGGCAAAGGCACAAACTACGCGGTCGGTATTGCAAGGTTAAAACACAACGCCATACTCCTTGGACGTCTTGGGAATGATTCGGATGCCGACAGGATTTACTCCACCTTAAACAGCAACAGGGTCAATACCGCCTATATACGCAGGGATCAGAATGAAATTACAGGAAAGGCATATATATATGTGCAGGAAGACGGCGAGAGTACAATCTCCACTTTAGACGGTGCCAACAACACGACGGACGACCTGTTTGTCAACAATAATGCCAGTATTTTTAAAGGAGCCCAGTACTGTATCATATCCACAGAAATACCCATGAGTGCTGTCAACCAGGCCCTGAAGATAGCCAAGATGAATAATTGTATAACGATTGTAAAACCTGTAGCTCTAACCTCGCTGGACAAACTGCAGACAAACCTGATTGATATCTTCATCCCTAACAGGACAGAGGCCCTAAGGTTAAGCGGGAACCTGACAGGTCCTGAAGAACAGGGAAAACATTTCCTCCAATACGGCTTTCACTCAGTCATCATCACACTGGGGTCCCATGGCTGTTTTTTGATGAATGACGCTGAATCCAAGTATTATGATGCAGCAGAATTTATTCCAATTGACACGACCGGCGGTTCCGACGCCTTTATAAGTACTCTGGTATCCTATCTTCAGTATGGCTATTCCCTGAATAAGGCCATCCAGATTGCCAATTACGCCGCCGGATTCTGTATCTCCAGACAAGGGGTCATCACAGCGTTGGCAGACAAGGCCTCCCTTGAATCTTATATCAGCAAAGTTAACAATGACTTACTTAAAATAGATTAATATAATAGACCAGCGCCGCCCGGCGTGTTTACACCGGGCGGCGCTATAGCGTGCTACAAGACTATTTCAATCAGTTCCGCAGGATACCCTTTCCCTGCATCCACAATCATCTGCAGGATTTATCCTTGGATTTCTTACAATCCCTATCAATTATCCCAGTATCTGTCAATCAAATCCTCCATCTCATCCACAGACAGGGAAAATTTTTCCTTGGCCTTGGAAACCACATCTTCTTTTGGAAGCCCAAACTCCTTACATACCTCCACAAGCGCGCTAAGCCCTTGTCCAATTCCCTGTTTAACCCCCTCAATCCTTCCATCTTCTATCATCCCGCGTATTGCCTCACACATATTGATTTTTCCTCCTTCCTCACAGTACATATCCTTTACCTGCTCCAGTTCAGCAGAACCCGTTACTGACACAATCACATCAAACGCATCCTCGTCCAGACACTTGAATGCATCCTCATTTTGAATTGCGAATTCCCATTCGCTTTTCTTGTCATTAGAATGTTTGATGAACCCAAACACTTCCCTCAAGTCAGTCCGAAAGCAGTCAATGTCCTCAAAGTTCCTGAGTTCCAGCACCTGAATCTTATAATTGTTCAGGATTCCCCGGAACCGGTCAGGCAGTGTTTCATAATCCATCATATGGAACAGCTCTTTTGCCCCATCATATGGCTCTTTCCCAAAATAGATACATATGGTAACAACCGGATATACCTTATCCTGCTTTGCAAATCCTCCCACATACTCAGCATCCCTTAGGTCACGCTTTCGACGGTGACGCTTTCTTATTTGCCGCAGCTGCTTGTCATAGCCGGCTGCATCTTCTAGCATGATACGAGCAGGCATGGCGTAGTGGACCTTGTCCTGATTTTCAATCCCAACAATCGCAAAACCCGTGTCAAAGATGATTTTCCTGACACAATCCCGGTATTTCTGTACCATGAACCGATTCCTTAGTTTCCCGAATACACCGGTAACATTGGAATCCATCTCCTGCACATCGTCTTCTGAAACCACCTGTTCCCCACAGAAAATAAAACCATTGATTAAATCCGCATAACGCGCCCGGTCATCAAAGTAGCGGACCAGGGAAATGTCTTTCTGACCCATACATCGTCCTTTCTTCCATTCATAACATAAGACAATACAGGAAGATGCACATTTCCCCAAAATAGCATTGATATCTGGTTCCATTATACCGGGTCTGCACTAAAAATGCAATAAATCCTGTCCTCCCATATTACCAGTCCTGAGATCCTGCCAGCGACATTGCCGGCCAATGAAAATATTAGATATGGATGGCAAATGATTTACCATCCTGTGATTGAATCATAGCATAACACATATTATCCCAAATGACAACTTCCATTTTGATAATGCCATAAACCTTACTCCGCGGAGACTGCCCAGTCTCTGTGACCCCGGTCACCGAATCACTCCCCTTTTTGTGGTATTCTTAGCACACAGACGCATCGTCAAAAAATCCGGGAGGTATTATCTTATGAAACCCCAATCCAAATCCATCGCATATATCCACAGGGATTCCTGTGTTGCCTGTGGCTGCTGCCTTAAGGTATGTCCGCGCCAGGCGCTGGATATATGGAAAGGCTCCTATGCCATCGTCAGCCACGACCTGTGTGTGGGATGTGGAAAATGCGCCAGGGAATGTCCTGCATCCGTTATTGATATTGTACCGCGGCATACAGACACCCAGGATTTATCCAGTTCCCCCATCACTTCCGCCAGTCCGGAAAAAGGAGGCGCACGCCATGAACAATAAAAATACAAAAAAAGATACCCGCCACTGGTACGACTACCTGTGGATCGCATCCCTCACCTATCTGATCCTTGGCTTTTTCAATATCATGTTTGCATGGCTGGGCCTGATCTGCTTCCTGGTCCCCCTGGCAATCTCCATAGTAACAGGATCCAAACTCTACTGCAACCGTTACTGCGGCAGGGGACAGCTGTTTTCCATACTTGGGAGCAAGCTTCACCTTTCGCCAGGCCGTCCTGTTCCGCGCTGGATGAAATCCAAAGGGTTCCGTTACGGTTTCCTGGTCTTCTTCCTGTTCATGTTCTGCCAGATGCTGTTTAATACCTGGCTGGTGTTCAGGGGTGCCTCGGGCCTGAAACAGATAGTGACGGTCCTGTGGACCTTCCGCCTTCCCTGGAACCATGCGTATCATACTTACGGCGTGCCTCTGTGGATGTCCCAGTTTGCATTCGGATTCTACAGCGTCATGCTGACCTCCACCATCCTTGGTCTGGTCACCATGGTCCTGTTCCGCCCCCGTTCCTGGTGTGTCTACTGCCCCATGGGAACCATGACGCAGATGATATGCAAGGCTAAGGCCGCGGGTTCCTGTGAGGGAAATGCATCCTGCGGCGCCTCTTCCTGCCACAGCCCTGTATCCGGATCCTCAGGCATCACGGAGCCGGACATGGATTGAGCAAAAGACATCAAAAGCATACTTTGACAAAAAATAAAAAACAGGATACACTAATGACAGATGACTGATACAAAGCAAAAGGAGTAACATCTGCCATGAGTAACGATTCCTATGATATTGCCAAAACATTAGAGGACAATTATCCCTTCTGGGACTATCTGGATAACAGCCAGAAAACCGACCTGGTCTCCTGCTCCCATATCCGCCGCTATTCCCCCGGCAGCTTCATACACAGCCGCACCGAGGAATGCCTTGGGGTCATCCTGGTACTGACAGGCCAGATACGCACCTATATCCAGTCCGAGGAAGGACGCGAGGTCACCCTGTTCCGGCTTGGAACGGAGGAAGTGTGCACCTTGTCCGCATCCTGTATGATGCAGGAAATCACGTTTGATATATTCATAGAATCCATGGAGGAATCCACACTTCTCATCACGACCGCGGCCTGTGTCCACAGGCTGATGGAGAAGAATATCCATGCGGAAAATTATATCTACCGCCAGACGGCGGAACGTTTCTCCGATGTCATGTGGTCCATGGGGCAGCTTCTGTTCTCCAGCTTTGACAAGCGGCTGGCCGCATATCTGGCGGATGAACAGGTCAAATCCCACAGCAGCACCATTTCCACCACCCATGAACAGATTGCCAAGAACCTGGGCACTGCCAGGGAAGTAGTGTCCAGGATGTTAAAATATTTTGAAAAGGAAGGCCTGGTGTCTCTCGGAAGAGGTACCGTCACCATAAAGGACAGCCAGAAGCTGCGGGGGCTTTTGAGTTAACCCGCCATTCATTTTCCTTATACATTATCATTATGCATTATCTTCATGCATTTCCTTTGCACAGATCCATCAGTGCCATCGCGCTTTTGGGAAGGAATTTATTCCTGTGATAAATGACCGAGAACTTCCGGTTCAGGGTCAGGCCCTTTATCTTAAACTCAGCCATCTCTCCCTTTTCCAGGCTTTCCTGCACCAGGAAATAAGGGAGGATGGATATTCCCAGCCCCTCTTTTACGCCATGGATGATGGCCTGGTTGCTGGCGCTCTGCCACATCGGGGTGATGGCCAGTTCCTGTGATGCCGTCAGGCCGTCAAAAATCTCCCTGCCCGCACTTCCCTTTTCCCTAAGTATGAAATCCTGGCCTTTTATCTCCCCCAATTCATTTAAGGTCTTACCTGCAAATATGTGGTCCGTGGCGCAGATAAAGGCCAGCCGGTCCCCGGGAAAGCTTTCACTGCATATATAACTGCTGTGGGCCACCCCTTCTATAATCCCAATATCAATCTCATTATCCAGGATCTGCTGTTCAATGCATCCTGAATTCCCGATAAATGCCTCTACCTTAACAGAGGGATACCGTTCCTTCAGCTGGCGGATATAATGCGGAAGCAGATAGGTTCCAATGGTAATACTGGTCCCCACCCGCAGCTGTCCTACTGTATCCAGGTCCTTAATGCCCTGTTCCATCTCATCCAGCAGATTAATGATATGCCTGGCATACTGCAAGGCCCTCCGTCCATTCTCCGTCAGATAGAGCTTGCGTGAAATCCGGTCAAACAGCTTTACCCCATAATATTCTTCCATCTCTGAAACCGCCAGGCTGATGGAGGGCTGGGCAATAAACAGCTGGGACGCCGCCGCTGTCATGCTGCCCGTTTCGCACACGGCAACAAATATCCTTAAATGGCGCAGTGTCATGGAATCCTCCTTTAATAAATGCTTCTATAATAATAAATACTTCTATATAATAAATACTTCCATACAAAATATATATAATATTTTTATTATAGTTATTATTTAATTATAGTATTTTACATATGTATTTGCAAGCTGTATAGTAAGAGGGAACAGGAAGGGGAATCCAACTTTCCATTTTTCCATTTTCCCCTCCGCACGCTCCCAGAAAGGAAGATTTCTCCATGGTTGTTAATGTTAAAGCAAAGAAGGACACACGGTCCGGCAGCAGCCGGGCTTTATTATGTAAACTTTTTATTTCTACCCTGTATCTCAGCACCTTTACCTTTGGCGGCGGATATGTCATCGTCACCCTGATGAAAAAAAAGTTTGTGGATGAATACCACTGGATTGACGAGCAGGAAATGCTGGACCTGGTGGCAATCGCCCAGTCCTCCCCAGGCGCCATTGCTGTTAACGGCGCCATTGTGGTTGGTTACAAACTGGCCGGAATGGCCGGGGTACTCACCTCCGTACTGGCTACCGTAATCCCGCCTTTTGTGATCCTTTCTGTCATCTCCCTGTTTTACGCCGCCTTCCGCTCCAACCTGGTGGTTGGATGGATGTTGAACGGAATGCAGGCCGGCGTGGGAGCTGTCATTGCCCAGGTGGTGTGGGAGATGGGAAGCGGAATCGTGAAAGACAGGCAGTGGATATCTGTATGCATTATGATTGCAGCCTTTGCGGCTAATTATATCTTCGGGGTAAATGTAATCCTCATCATCCTGTTCTGCGCCCTGATTGGCGTGGTCCGGACCATCCGCAGTGAAAAGGCCAGAAAGAAAGGAGTGCAGGCGTCATGATTTATTTCCAGTTATTTTTAAGCTTCCTCCAGATTGGCGCATTCAGCTTCGGAGGCGGATATGCAGCAATGCCATTGATACAGAATCAGGTGGTGGACCTGCACCACTGGCTGAATCTTTCTGAATTTACCGACCTGGTCACCATATCCCAGATGACCCCCGGTCCCATTGCCATTAATTCAGCCACATTTGTGGGCACCCGCATTGCCGGGGCGCCCGGTGCCTTGGCCGCTACGGTGGGATGCGTTCTTCCATCCTGCATCCTGGTAACCCTGCTGGCACGCATTTACCTAAAATACCGTGATTTAAGCATCATCCAGGGCGTCCTCAAATCCCTGCGCCCGGCGGTGGTTGCCATGATAGGCGCCGCAGGCGTCAGCATCCTTGTGACGGCCTTCTGGGGCCTGGGAGGCTTCTCCCCCAGCATCAGCGCGTTGAACCTGCGTTCCGTATGCATCTTTGCAGGCGCATTGATTTTGCTGGTACGGTTTAAGATGAGTCCAATCCTTGTCATGGTTTTGTCCGGAGTGGCCGAGACTGCCTGCCAGCTGGTTATGAGGGTCCTGTAAAATGTCCCATTGACTTTCATCTATTTCCGCTATAGAATCAAATAAGTCCCACGGCTGTAAGGCGGCTGCGGGACTTATTGCGGCTTTTGGCACTTCCTGATCAGGTTCCTGATTCATTTTCCGGTCCGGGATGCCGCCAGCATATTATGTAAATATACGGGAGATTACTTATGACAGCGGAAATCATCACTCTTGGACTTTTTCTCGCCGGGCTTGGCCTGTGCATTTTTACGGGGGCCCAGATTCTTTACGCCCTTGTGTTCGGTCTGGCCTGCTTTTCTGTTTACACTTTGTCAAAGGGGTATTCTGTCAAGGCGACCTGCGGCATGCTCGTAGAGGGGATGGGGAAGGTGAAGAACATCCTTTTCATTTTCCTGCTTATCGGTTCCCTTACATCCATATGGCGCACCTGCGGGACCATACCATTCATCCTGTATCATGCCATGGGGCTTATCAATCCGCGGTACTTTGTATTGTGCACGTTTCTGCTGTGCTCCATGATGTCCTTCCTCACAGGCACTTCCTTTGGTACCGCCAGCACCATGGGAGTCATCTGCATGCTCATATCCAATGCAGCGGGTCTGAATCCCGCCCTTACAGGAGGAGCTATTCTCTCCGGCAGCTTTTTCGGTGACCGCTGTTCCCCCATGTCCACCAGCGCCCAGCTGGTGTGTACCCTGACCAGGACTGATATCTATATTAATATAAAGCATATGTTCAGGACCTGCCTCATCCCCATGGCTGCCAGCTGCATCCTTTATGTGGTACTGGCAGGCCGCGACGGCGGGGCCAGGGTGGACTTAAGCCTGCTGTCCCTGTTTCAGGACAACTTCTCCCTGCATCTGGCTACGGCGGCGCCCGCGCTTTTGATTCTCCTTCTGGCCCTTCTTCATGTGGATGTCAAATACGCCATGGGCGCCAGCATTGCCGCGGCAGCGGTGGCAGCCCTTGTTTTGCAGGGGACAGCGCCGCTGGAGCTGTTAAAAAGTCTTTGGACCGGCTATCGCGCAGATGGGGATACCCGCCTTGCTTCCCTCCTAAACGGCGGAGGGATTGCTTCCATGGTAAAAGTGGGAATCATTGTCCTGATATCCTCTTCCTACTCCGGCATCTTCTCGCACACCCGCCTGCTGGCCGGGGTAAAGTCAGCCCTCCAGCGCTCTGCCAGGGTGCTCACTCCCTTTGGCACCGTGGTCCTGACCTCCGTGCTCTCCTGCGCCGTAAGCTGCAACCAGAGCCTGGCAACCATCCTCACCTGCCAGATGTGCGACACATTATATCCCAGCAAGGAAAACCTGGCCCTGGCTCTTGAAAATACGGTGATTGTCCTTGCAGCCCTGGTTCCATGGGGAATCGCAGGCGCTGTCCCCGTGGCAACCATCGGAGCGCCCATGGCGTGTATGCTGTATGCATTCTATCTGTACCTGCTGCCGGTGTGGAACCTGTTCACTGCCTTTTACCATGAATGGCCAGGATCACCGGTGCCTTGCCGGGATACATGATATAGGGATGCATGGTATTGGGATGCATGATATCGCGATACATGGCGCCAGGGTATGGCGCCGTGTTGATAGTGCCATGACAGACGGTACTGTGATATGCAGAACTACAAGCATTTTTTACTCATGCAGTTCCAGCGGCAGGCCGTCCGGGTCATGGAAGAATGTCATCCGCTTTCCTGTAAATTCATCCACCCGCACGGGTTCTGTCTCAATCCCCTTTTCCCTCAGTTCCGCTATGACGGCATCCATGTCATCCACCCTGAATGCCAGATGTCTCAGGCCGCAGGCTTCGGGATAACTTGGCCTGGGCGGATTGCCGCTGGCCGAAAATAGTTCCAGTTCGCATCCATCCAGTTCCAGGTCCAGTTTGTAATCCCCTCTGGAGGGCCTGTAATTTTCCCTTATGATTTGAAATCCCAGTGTCTCAACATAGAATTTCCTCGACTTCTTATAATCTGATACAATGATTGCAACATGATGGATCTGTCTCAGGTTCATGTTTCCTCTCCTTCGTGTGTCCGTATGTACTTTGTGTCCATATGTACTTTATGTCCGTATGTACCTCGTGTCCGTATGTACTTCGTGTCCATAGTTCTTCGTTTCCATAGTTCTTCGTGTCCATAGTTCTTCGTGTCAGTCATACCGTGTTCCAGCCTACTGTCCCCTCTTATACAACCGGCCTGTTATATTGGCCCGGCCCCCTTATTTCAGCTTATCATCTCAGCGCCAATTTTATATGTCCACGCGCCGTCCTTATAAGTGGCTGTTACATCCGAAAAATAGTAGGCCCCGGTTCCGCTCCTGTATTTTCTTGCGCTGCATGTCAGCTGGCTGCCGCTGTTGGATGTCTCCTCTATGGTAACAAGGATTCCATGCTCCAGTCCCTTCTGAGGGTCAAGTGCCCCGCTCTCCACCAGGTCCTTCTCCGTAGCAAGCTCGCCCCAGGCGCCAAAGCTTGTTCCGCCCATATAAGCCAGGCCCTCTTTCTCCGCATCGGACAGGGAACCCACCATGGTCAGGTCAAAATAGCTTTGGGTAATCCCGTCGTTCAGTCCAGGGTCAACTTCCGCCAAATTCTTTATCAGCTGTTTATAAAACTCCAGTTCCCTGCTTCCCATATCCTCTGTTATCCTGAGTTTCTGGTAACCGAACTGCCCTGGATAACTTTCCAGTACATAACCTTCCCAGCTCAGTTCCACTATCATGCCGGATTTCAGTTCCGATATCAGGGCAGGCTTTCCATCTGCATTTTCCAGGACAGGACCGTGTCCAACCCGGAACAGTCCGCTCATGTCATTGGCGCCTGCACCGCAGACCAGCATACTTTTATCATCCACATCCAGAATCTCAAAACGTTCCGTCCTGGTATCCCCGGACAGCCCTTCGGTATCCGCAGGCGCCTGTCCCGGCTTTAATCCATCGCTGTCATCCTCTGCTGATGTTCCATCGCCGCTACCCATCCTGTCAGGCCCTGCCGATATCCCATCGCCGCCACCCATCCTGTCAGACCCTGCCGCTGATTCCCCCGCTGATGCCGCGCCGCTGTCCATTCCTGCCCCATTGCCCAGATTCCCAGCAGCCGCTGTCTTCTGTCCGCAGCCGGATATACATATCAGAAAAAATACGGTAATCCATACCACCCCAAAACGCCTGTAACCTTTTTTCATAAACGCTCTCCTCCCATCATGATCACTTTATGGAATACACTGATTATAACAGACCGGAAGCTTCCATATCTTATTATTTGCTGAATATTCCATTACCAGGAACTTAATATTCACAGTCCATTCCTTCCCAAAATGGTATGGGATATATTCGCACTTTAAAAGGATGCCCAGGGTTATCATCACACAGCGGATGATGATAATCCTGGGCATCCCTAATCTTTATTCAACCTTATTCAGTCCCACCACTGCCTCAATCTCCCCCGGTTCCGGCATGGACTTAAGCGCCCCTTTCCTGGTGGTAACAATGGATGCCGCGGCTGAAGCCATTGTCAGCATTTCCCTTACACTGTCCCGGTCCAGGGAATCCACCGGATGGTCCAGAAGATAGTTCAGGCAGCATCCGCAAAAGGTGTCCCCTGCCCCAGTGGTGTCAATGGTCCTGTCTGTAAGGAATGCCTCTGCCTTCAGGGATTCCTCCGCCCAGTATGCCGTGCTCCCGGCAGCGCCTGCCGTCACAAGGATCAGGGGAATGCCGTAAACGGCCTGCAGATGGCCCACCGCCTGTTTCTCATCCTCTATCCGGGTCATGAAACGCAGTTCCTCATCCTCAATCTTCAGGACATGGCATAGGGATGCACCATAGAGCATCTGCCTTCTTGCCTCCTCCATGTCCTCCCATAAGGGCGGCCGCAGATTAGGGTCAAAGGAAATCAGGCATCCGCTTTCCTTTGCACATGCAGCAGCCCTCCTGGTGGCCTTCCTTACCCCTTCATGGGTCATGGAGAGGGTGCCGAAGTGGAATATCCTGGAACGGCGGATCATGTCCAGGTCCACCTCTTCCTCGGTCAGTGCCATATCAGCGCCCGGATTGCGGTAAAAAGAAAAGTTCCTGTCCCCCGACTCATCAATGCTGACAAATGCAAGTGTTGTGTGTACCTCATCCGACATCACAAGTCCCTGGCTCCCGATTCCCGCATCCCGGACAGCCCTGCTCAGGAACCTCCCATGGATATCATTTCCAATCTTACCGATGAATCCTGTGTTCCTGCCGAATCTTGCCAGCATGGCCAGCACATTACACGGCGCGCCTCCCGGATTCTGCTCCAGGATGGGATTGCCCTGGGCGCTGGTTCCGGCAGGTGTGAAATCTATTAAAAGCTCCCCAAGGGCGGTTACGTCATAATCTTTCTGATTTTCCATCACAATCAGGTTCCTCCTTCATACATTTCCTTCATAATCTCGTTGTAGCGCCTGCGGTTCAGACGGTAGAAGAAAAGCACAATACCAGTGATAATCCAGAACAGGCCCGGTATGGTGGTAAATGAATGCTTAATCACTGCCAGAACGGCAGGGTTCTGCCGTCCCCCGGCCACATATCCGCACATCCCCAGGACCATGGCCAGAAGCGAGGTGCCAAGAGCCATGCCCATCTTGTTGCCAAGTGATATAAAGGCATACTGGAATCCATCGTTGCGCAGTCCGGTCTTCCACTCCCCATATTCCACACAATCCGGGATGATGGCATAGATGGCTGTGTTAAACCCGGAAAAGAAAACTGGGTCAAGGCCGATACCCCGTAAAACAGAACCGGGGATTCCTTTACCGTAAACATCCCCAGCCCCATCATGGACATACCGGTCAGGAATGCAAAAATGGATGCCGCCCTTCCCTTGTTGTTGGTCCAGTGGAACAGCATGGGGAAACAGGCTGCCCCAATAATGGAAGGGATTATGATGCACATGGAATACACGGTAAAGAATGCCTTGTTGCCCTCCACATAGGTGAAATAATACAGCGCATCCGCATTCCTTCCATAAAGTGTGAACCCGAACAGCAGCTGGCCTGCCAGGGCCAGGATATAGGGACGGTTCTTAGATACGGCCCCAAGCTGTTCCTTCAGGGAAATCTTCTTCCGCTCAGGTACGGCCACCACTTCCTTTGTCTTTGCGAAACAGAAAATATGGCACAATGCAAAGATACCTCCGTAAATCACGGCTATCAGGAGATATCCCCTTCTGTCGCTGCCAGCGCCCAGCGTTTCAATCAATGGCACGGTTATGATATTGATGATACCGATGGCAATCATGGCTGCCACGGACCGGAAGGTGTTAATCTGCGCACGTTCCTCTATGTTCTGGGTCATGGCCCCGCACAGGGTCCCGTACGGGATGTTGACGCAGGTGTAACCCAGAACCAGGATACAGTATGTAATGGCCATGTAAACAACCTTGGCCGTGCTGTTCCAACCCGGATGTGCCCAGAAGGTCAGTATCAGCACAATGGCCGTCAGGGGCGCGGCCGCCAGAAGCCATGGCCTGTATCTGCCCCATCTGGAATGGGTCCTGTCGGTCAGGCTTCCGATGATGGGGTCATTCACAGCGTCCCAGAACCTTGAGAAAAGCATCAGTCCCGCCACAGCCCCCATACTGATTCCAAACACATCGGTGTAAAAAATCATCAGGAAATTCCCCACAAACATCCAGCTGAAATTACAGCCCACATCCCCCATGCCATACGCAATCTTGCTGATTAGGGATACTTTAACGTCCGTGTCCGCTTTCACACCGGTTCCTGCAGCCGTATCGCATCCTACAGCCGCACCGCATCCTGCAGCCTCACCGCTGCCTGCATCCACACCTGTTTCCATATTCTGTCCGGCCCGTTTCATTTTACATCTTAACGCCATCTCCGTCATATCCCCACATCTCCTTATATCTACTCCTGCACGTTGATAATTACTTTCATGGTGCTTTCCCTGTTCCCATCTATGTACTGGTATGCCTTCAGATAATCCTTAAACGCAAAATGTTTGGAGATAAGGGGGGACAGGGCCACCTTTTTCTCATTCACAAGGCGGATTGCATCCAGATAATCCTCGTTCCGGTACATCATACTGGTATTCAGGTCCAGTTCATGGTCATTGAGCACGGCCAGATCAATCTGCCCCAGGCCTGCGAACACTGCAACCAGGATAATGGTGCTTCCCTTGCGGGCATACTTGATTGCCTGGCCCATGGTAATGTTGTTGCCTGCACAGTCATAGATGACGTCCGCTTTATCCGGCCCGAAGTTCTCTGTCATGGCCTCCCCGAAGTCCTTATCCCTGGTGTTCACGCAGAAATCCACGCCGCACTCCTTTGCTTTTTCAAGGCGCAGGTCGCTGACATCCGTAATCATCACCTGTTCCGCTCCCAGGCCCTTTGCCGTCTGTGCCACCAGTATCCCGATGGGTCCTGCTCCCAGCACTGCAATCCTTGCGCCCTTCACATCCCCGGCCTGCTTCACGGCATGGACCGCAACTGCCAGAGGTTCAATCATGGCCCCCTCGTCATAGCTCATGTCCTCGGGAAGCAGGGTAACCTTTGCGGCATCCACGGCAAAATAGTGGGAAGCCACACCCGTGGTCTGGAAGCCCATCACCTTCAGTTCCTCGCACAGATTGTATTTGCCATGGCGGCATGGGTAGCATTCGCCGCACACCACCTGTGGCTGGATTGTCACCTTCTGCCCCGGCACTAACCCGGCCACTGCCCGGCCAACCTTCACCACCTCGCCTGAAACCTCATGTCCCTGGGTTACAGGATAGCTTGTAAATGGGTGTTCCCCATGGTACACATGGATGTCAGAACCGCAGATTCCTATCTTCATAATCTTTATAAGCACTTCCCCCTCACTGATTTCCGGTACCGGAACCTCACGAAACTCAATTTTACCTGGCGCTGTCATTACCTGCTGTAACATATCCCATCTCTCCTTTTTCTTTTCTATATAATCTTTTATAAAATGTTTTATTAAAGTAATTACATTATTGCACTGGAACATACTTTTGTCAATATACCAATTGCATTTTCATCAACATGATGATTTTTCCGCCGTCCTTTTGTGCAGTCTGCACAGAACACATGGAACCCATACAGAGAATGCGGTCCCTGTGCCTTACCAGGAACCGCATCCCATATCCGTCCTATATCATTGTCCGAAAATACTCATCCATGAATGTCATGGCGATCCCCACCGCAGACGCCTCTTTTTCATAACTGCAGTTCCTCAGATAAAGGGTATCATTATCAAACTTATTATGAACCATCACCTTCCTGCCCAGCTGTGACATGTAAGGCCTTAGATAACCGCCCACATATCCGCCCAGCACGATGTCGCAGTCAAAACACATCCTGAGGTTGGTAATCACAATGGACAGGTCCTCAAGGTATGTGTCCCAGACCGCCATGGCATCCCTGTCCTTCTCCTTTACAAGCTGGAAAAACTCAGCCAGGCCTCCATCCTCCCCCACAAAGGAGGACAATACCCTGGCGGAACAGTAAGGATCCGCGCATCCCCGCTTCCCGCAGTAACACGGCTTTCCCTCCGGATATATGATCATGTGCCCAAACTCCGCACTGCGGAAATGGTCCCCGCCGTAAATATCATTGTCCAGATAGATGGAACCTCCCACCGTGTTGCTGAGGGAAAGGTAAACCGCATTCCTGTCCGTGCCCTGAAGTTCCGCAACCGCTGCGCTGTTTGCATCATTTTCAAAATGTACCGGATAAGGGATCAGACGGCTCAGGACCTCCAGGTTGATGTCGCTGACCTGAAGGATATGGGAACGTATCAGACGGCTGTTTTCCCTGTCTATGATGCCCGGCAGGGAAATGCCCACTCCCAGTATCTTCTCTTTGTCCACCCGGCCTGCATCCAGGAACTGCTCCAGTTCCGCTGCCAGGCCCTCATAATATTCCGCCGTGTTCTCAAACCGCCTGCGGACCCTGGCGCTGTGCACCGCATCCCCCTTAAGGTCAATGATTACAAAACTTACATGGTTGGCCGTGATATCAACCCCGGCCGCATACCTTATATTCCTCACGACAGACAATGCCTTGGCCTTGCGTCCTCCCGTGGATTCATATTCCCCCACCTCCTCCACGATTCCGGCTTCCTGGAGTTCCTTCACATTCTGAAGCACGGTGGGCATGCTGAGTCCCAGTTCAACGGCCAGCTCCGGCTTGGATATCTGCTTTCTGTGCAGGATATGGCTGGCAATCCTTGCCTTGTTCTGACGTTTCTTTTCCATTGCTTTCTCATTTATCTTCATAATAGGTCAGCCCACTTTCATAAACTCTTTTCTAAAAGTAATCATACATCTAAAAAGGACGGATGACAAGGGGTAATTCAGGAAACCGGGAAATGCAATTATGGTCAGTCACATGAGGTCATGAAACGGAATGGATTATTTGACATTTCCACACGCTGATATTAGAATAGAAAAAGTCAGGTTGTATTTGTTACCTTGGGCGGATAGGAGAAAAATAATGAAGCAAAAACTGCTAACTGGCAACCAGCTAAAGATGATTGCTATAATTGCCATGACCATCGACCATTTAACAAGTGTGCTTTATCCAGACTATCCAACGGATTGGCGGATCATCACCCTGCATATCATTGGCCGGTTGGCAGCGCCCGTCTTTTGGTATTTTATAGCGGAAGGCTATTACCATACACACGATATCAAACGATACGCCATCCGGTTGTTTGCTTTCGCAGTCATCTCGCATTTTGCTTATAATTTTGCATTTGGTATTCCTTTCATACCATTCCAAACCTCAGTGTTTAATCAAACAAGTGTCATCTGGTCTTTGGCCTGGGGACTGATGGCGTTAGCTATAAATGACAATAAAAGGTTTAAGCCGTGGCAGAAGACAGTCCTCATTTTAGGGATTACAGTGATTACATTTTGTGCAGACTGGAGCTGTATCGCAGTATTGGCGATTGTGCAAATTGGAAGGAACCGCGGAAACTTCAAAAAGCAAATGACGATGATGATGCTGTGGGTATCGGCGTATGCTGCTGTTTATGCTGTTTTTATAAATCCCGTCTATGGTGTCCTGCAACTGTTTGTGGTGCTCACCATTCCTCTGCTAAAAATGTATAATGGAAAGCAGGGGACCTGGAAAGGTATGAGATGGTTTTTCTATGTTTATTATCCGCTCCATCTGATCATCTGCGGTCTGCTCCGTCTTACATTGTACGGTAATACCGGCGTAATGATTGGCGGGTAACAGTTTTATATTACTCTTGGAAGTGGGACGCACAGCCGACGGAAAGCAATTTTCAAACACGCCCTGGAATGGAAAAAGCTAAGTTAGGTCTGGCCGCCTTTGTTGGAGAAGACGTACTCAACAAATCAAGCATTAACAAGGAGGATACTATTATGGCATTTGATTTTAAGAAGGAAATGAAAGAGTTTTATATGCCCAAGAATAAACCTGAGATTGTAACTGTACCAAAGGCAAATTATATTGCAGTACGAGGTAGCGGCAATCCCAATGAAGAAGGAGGGGCATATCAACAGGCAATCAGCGTATTATATGCGGTGGCGTACACAATAAAGATGAGTTACAAGAGCGATTATCAAATGGAGGGATTTTTTGAATATGTTGTTCCTCCGTTAGAAGGTTTTTGGTGGCAAGATGGTGTGAGTGGTGTGGATTATTCTGATAAATCGGCATTTAACTGGATTTCTGTAATCCGTCTACCAGATTTTGTGAAAGAAAAAGATTTTGAGTGGGCGAAAGAGGTGGCGGCCAAAAAGAAAAAGCTGGATTGCTCATCCGCAGAATTACTTACTGTCGATGAGGGCATGTGTGTTCAGATCATGCACATGGGAGCATTTGATGATGAACCTGGGACTGTTGCAATTATGGACCGGTTTTTAGCCGAGAATGGGTATGAAAATGATATGGACAAAGAACGATTGCACCATGAGATTTATATATCTGACCCACGAAAGGTTGCACCTGAAAAATGGAAAACAGTAATAAGGCATCCAATTAAAAAGGGGGAAGGAATTTAGCCAGGCTGCCTAAATCAGGCCCTCCCGGTTTGGCGTCCGCAAAGTCTCATTCTGCAAGGCTTTTTTCTGGCCTAAAGCGTGACGCCGTTCCCTTTAGCGGCGCTCCCTTCCTGCGGCCCCATCCGCGTGTGTGTCCCCCCTGCCAGCC
>SKEY01000821.1_pt1 | contig 46517 bp, 45 predicted proteins | sample 4843871 | NCBI WGS metagenome assembly SKEY01 (sample SAMN11008797, study PRJNA524170) | human gut metagenome | biome: Human fecal sample; material: Feces; isolation source: fecal sample from pouch patient p36 | host: Homo sapiens | place: Israel: Tel-Aviv | collected 2016-12-04
ATTCACAGTGTTCAGTGACTTCTGCGGTACAGAGGCACTGGAAGCACATCCATATAAAGCGAAAACACAGATGAATAAAGCGAATTTTATTCGTTTTGATTTCATTGATGTTCCTCCTTTTACGAAACAGACACTAGTCTAGCACACTTTTTTTGACTTGTCCAATATTTTTATTTTTTAACATGTATTTATGTTTATTTTCCCCTCTACATTGTATTTTATACATATGATTTTGTAGAGCCGTTTATGCCAGACCCCTTAAATAAAGGTATCTACGAACTATACTATGTCATAAATCTGATTTTTATGTGAAAATACATTTGTGATTATTTTTCATTATTTCACAAGTAATATTTGTTTTTTCATTTGTTTCAGTTTTCTGTAACCGCTGTCGCTCCCCTGTTTATCGCTTTTTTGCACGGTTTCTTCCACTTGTGAAGAAAACATGAAAAAAAGCCCGATTTCCGGGCAATTTTTTCTCTATTCTTCGATTCCGTATTCCTTTTCCAGATAATCATCATAGGTTGTTCGACGGTCAATGATACCGTCATCTCTGATTTCTATGATACGATTTGCGATTGTCTGAATGAACTGATGGTCATGACTTACAAAAATCAGTTCTCCCGGATATTTTATGAGAGCATTATTCAGCGTCTGAATGGATTCCAGATCCAGATGGTTGATCGGATCATCCATCAGCAGCAGATTTCCCGCCTCCAGCATCGTCTTGGACAGCATACAGCGCGCCTTCTCTCCACCGGATAACACATTGACAGGCTTCAGCGGTTCTTCCCCGCTAAACAGCATTCTTCCAAGGAAACCACGGATAAAGGACATATCGTCAATATCCGTATACTGGCTCAGCCACTCACAGATGCTCTGCGTACCTTCAAAATAAGCGCTGTTATCGTCCGGTATGTAGGAAACCCTGATGGTCTGTCCAAGCTGAATGCTTCCGGCATCCGGCTTCAGCTCCTGTGCAATCAGCTTTAACAGCAGAGTGGTTTTCAGTGGATCGCCAATCAGCGCCACCTTATCTCCCTTCATCATGTTAAAGGAGATATTTGTCAGTCTGCAATCTTCGACCTGTTTCTCCACATCCTCAATATACAATATAGAACGACCACTCTCCCGCTCCGGTTTAAATTCAATAAACGGATATTTTCGAGTGGATGGCTGTAAATCATCCAGCGTTATCTTATCCAGTATTTTCTTTCGTGATGTCGCCTGTCTGGATTTGGAAGCATTGGCAGAGAAGCGGGCGATAAAGTCTTCCAGCTCTTTGATTTTCTCTTCCTTTTTGCTGTTGGCATCCTTCAGCTGACGGCTGATCAGCTGGCTGGATTCATACCAGAAATCATAATTTCCTGCAAACAGCTTAATCTTACCATAATCCACATCGGCAATATGTGTACATACCTTATTTAAAAAGTGACGGTCATGGCTGACCACGATTACCGTATTTTCATAATTCATCAGGAAATGCTCAAGCCAGGAGCATGCCTTGATGTCCAGATGGTTGGTGGGCTCATCCAGCAGCAGCGTATTCGGCTTTCCAAACAACGCCTGTGCCAGCAGCACCTTCACCTTATCACTACCGGACAGCTCCTTCATAAATAAATCATGCAGATCCACTGAAATTCCCAGGCCGTTTAACAGTGTTGCCGCGTTACTTTCCGCATTCCAGCCGTCCATATCCGCAAAGGCTGCTTCCAGCTCACCGGCACGGATACCGTCTGCCTCACTGAAATCCTCCTTACAGTAAATTTCATCCTTTTCACGCTTTACTTCATACAGCTTTGTATTTCCCATCAGCACCGTTTCCAGTACCGTATACTCATCAAATGCAAAGTGATCCTGCTTCAGTGTAAATACCGTTTCATTCGGCTTGATGATGACAGATCCGGTATCCGGCTTCAGCTCACCGCTGAGTACCTTCAGGAATGTGGATTTCCCGGCACCGTTTGCCCCGATCAGACCATAACAGTTCCCATCTGTGAATTTTAAGTTTACATTATCATACAGTGTTCGTGATCCAAAACGTACACTGACATTTTGTGTTTCTATCATTTTTCTACCTCCAGGTGTTAACAATTATGCATTATATCATACAAACAGTCAAATGTGCAGAAAACATACGGGAATATCACTTCCTTATATATATGCGGGTCTTCCTCCATCTGAATGCTGTACATTATTATGGCAAAGAACCAGAGTTTCATTCACTGTCTGCCTTTGATAGCTCATATCATTTGATAATAGACAGCTGATTTGTTTTTACGAATACAATGTTTCTGCTATACTATAGATATGAAAATAAAATATGGCAAACACATAACCGATATCAGGGCAGCATTCTTTGATATCGATGGCACCTACTTCGATCAGGTGCATGGACGGATTCCACCTGCGAATATAGATGCAGTACGCAGGCTGCAGGAAAACGGTTTTAAGGTCGCACTTGCCAGCGCACGTCCCTATTCCACGACCATGGAGGTGGAAGGAATCAACAGCATACAGTGGGATGGTCTAGTTTGTGCTGGAGGACAGCAGGTATATGATGCACAGAAAAGGCTGCTTTATGAGGACTGCTTCTCCAGGGAAACACTGCATGAAATTTTTGATATCGCACAGCTGAACCAGATACCGGTTTATGCCGTTGGTACGCAGACGTTTTACACCATGTGGAATACCTGCACTGCAGAGTTTCACAGACGCTTTCATCTGCCGGATATACCGGTACGCAGCTATCAGGGCGAATCCATTCAGCTGATTACGCTTATTATGGAAAAGGGCTTTCACTATGAGCCCTATTTTGAGAAGCTTCCAGATGTCGCAATTACCTATTCCGGTGATACCAATACGGATTTGTTTCCCGCAGGTGTGACTAAAGCCACAGGTATTCACCAGCTGATGAAGCTATGGGGGTTTCCGATCCACGATTATCTATGCTTTGGTGATACCAGAACAGATATTCCTATGCTAGAGGACGCGTGTCTGGGTATCGCTATGGGAAATGCAGAGAAGGAAGTTATGCTTCATGCAGATGCGGAATGCGCATGCAGTGACTGCAACGGCATTCCGAATTTTCTGAGAGACTGCTTCCTTATATAGGAAAGCCAGCTAGATTTATGTTCCTTTTTCATTTTACTATAAGAAAAATGTTTCCATATGCATATATTTGCGTATAGAAACATTTTTTAAGATTATTTCAGCTCCCTACGGAGAGCTTTACGAAAACAGCAGCTCCATAGATTCCTTACTGTTGATTTGAACAATTTTATAGAAGTATTCTTTCTGATCCATATCCGCACGCTCCAGATCCTCTTCGATACAGCCATCCCGCAGATACAGCAGCCGCCGGGAATAACTGGCAATCATGGCATCATGAGTAACCATAAGAATTGTAACCTTCTCCCGCTCATTCAGCTCCTTTAGTATCGTAAGCAATGTATGTGAATTTTTGGAATCCAGACTGCCAGTCGGCTCATCTGCCACAATCAGCTTGGGATTGTTAATCAGGGCTCTTGCGACCGCACTGCGCTGACACTGTCCTCCGGAGCATTCCACCGGATATTTATCCAGTACGTCCACAAGCTCCAGCTTCTCTGCAGTTTCCTGCACACGTATTCCGATTTCCTCCTTCGATATATTTGACAGGGTGAGAGGTAATGCGATATTTTCCCTCAGCGTCAGGGTATCCATCAGATTATAGGACTGAAAGATAAATCCGAGATTTTCATACCGGAATTTTCCCGTTTGGAATTCCAGCATACTGTAGACATCCACACCATTGATTTTCACCTTTCCCTTTGTCGGCATATCGATTGTCGATAGATTGTTGATCAGCGTTGACTTTCCTGATCCGCTGGGACCCATGATACATATAAAATCACCCTCGTGTACTTCCAGTGAAATACCACGTAGTGCTTCAAATTCATTTTTTGTATGACGATTATAAATCTTCGTTATATTCTTAGCTTCCAATATAGTATTCATATCCTGCTCTCCTATTCCTCCATATACGCTTCCATCATGTCCTGACGAAAGATCAGTTTTCCATAAATGTGATACATCCCTACTGCGGCAAGCAGCAGGAATCCGATATACAAGCCGTGCAGCTGTAGTACAAAGCTCCAAGGCACATCCCCGCCTGACGCATACAATGAGGTTATGACCATTAAAGGCGGCAGAGATAACAGCAGAATGACACCGTAAAAACCGATGATTTCCTGTTTGATAATCTTGCGGATATCCGTTTTCAGATATCCGATTGCTATCATATTACGAAAAACCTGATATTTACTCAACCCATCGGCTGAAAGCTTATAAACCAGACAAATACTGATTTGAAGCATGGATACGAGAAAGGCAATCATAACAATCATAAAGGTCGCCGTATCGTTATAAAATTTGCAGAGATATAGAAATAACACTGCCGTGGATAGTAGAATAATCGTTACCAGAAGATTTCCATTGACCATACTGTAGCGCAGATTTCCCAAAGATATCAGAAAATGGCGATTTTCCTGGAACAGCCTTTTTTTCAGCCAGCTCAATACATCCGGTAAGATATAACGAAATACATTTCCTGCACCAAATACGATGGCTAAACCCAAATATATCAGAAAAACTGCATTCATATAATGATAGTCTATCGAAAAAAGCAGATATATGGTTAACGCATATACACATAGATATACGATTTTCATGAAGCTCTGCTTCTGCTTTCCAATCGGATTCATTGATTGTCTGGCACGCAGTAGCTCATTCATGGAATCCATGCGGTAAACAAAGCCAGCATCGACAATGACCAGCCACACGGAAACGATCACAAGGGTAGCGATGCAATATCCAAGCGCTGTGGAAGAAAAGGTAAAGACAGGTGCCTGTATATTCATTGAGAGATAAATCACATGATTCACCAGTGGAAACACACAGCAGCCGGCAAGTGCTCCAATCGGAGCTGCAGCTGCCATTATCATGAAATTCTGCACTATAAGAAATTTAGCAATGCGGATAATACTGCTGCCACTGATCATCATTACCCCTATATCATGTGTTTTTGACATCAAAAAGAATTTGTTTGAAAAAAAGACCGTCATGATGCATATAAAAATCATAAACAAAGACAGCATCATCGTAAAGATTCCCGATCCGATACCTCCATCAAAAGCTGCAACAAGTGACATCCCACCCTGAGACATCGCAGAGGTATCCTGTAAAGACTCACTTCCGTAATAGGGATTCGCGATGATTGCGAAAAACATCGTGATTACCAGAGAAGCGGAGAACATCGAGAATGCGAAAAAGAACGCATCTGCAGGCTTTCGCCTCAGATTCGTATAAGAAAAACGAAGTAATTCCATATACTCTCCTCCATAGTTTTTTAAACATCTAGCCATTGTAAACGTTAACACAGAAAAGTTTGCTTTGCAAGGCGCAAAGAGGAAGATTTCCTATCTTTTCTCTAATTTCTTTCATGCAGCAGCAACCTGATTTACAAAATTCCGCAGGCACGGAATTTATATGACAAGCTTTGACAACGACAGCTGAATACCGGTATACGGATATGAAATATTTATCTTTCATATGCAAATGCAGACCATACGCCTTGCAAGAAAAACAGCAAAAGCTCACACTCTTAGCTTTCATAAAGCAGCTTCGCAAATGATGGTTCCTCTCCCTCTACAAACAAGCCGTAACACACTCGCTGAAAAATCCGGAGCACCGGATTTTGGTTCTTATGCAATAACGTGTTAATGATTAAGCGGTAAAAAAGAAAAAGGTGCCTGATAAAGTGATTTACGTCATAATAAATATTTGGCAGTAATGAAGAGTTGAATTAGACGAATAAAGGGAAGATGATAAGCTCTCATCTTCCTTTTCATACCTATAATAAAATTTCATGGAAACGCTACTTCTAAATCTTAGTATTTATCCCTGTATCCTAAGGCAAATAAGTCTCCGAATTTTAATCGGTTTATTTTTTCTTATAGACTGCAGGATTTCCCCATGTCCAGGTACCTTCTTGTGCACCGATTTCAAAGTGCAGCATGGCGATTCCCAAATCCATCATTTCAAAGGAATCCGTATGGGCAACCTCAGCATAAACACAATCCTGATCCTGACGGAAGCGCACCGGCTGCTTAAAAAGTGCTGAGGGTGCCAGCTGCACTGCCTCCATTCCGTTTTTCATACAATCCGGACTATGCGGGGTAATATCTGACATTTCCTCCACAGTTTTTCCTCTACGCCGTGTTGCATGCGAAATCAGCTGTTCCTTTATGGTTTTCTTATGTGCGGTGTAGCCGATAGCGATAACGCAGTACAGCTTCTCCCCTTCCTTTACATAGGGCTTCAAAGCAGCTTTCGCAAAGGTGCCGCCAACCCAGCAGGTTCCCATATTGCGCTCTACCGCTTCCAGTATCAGCCGTTCACCGAAATATCCCAGCTTCTCCTGCATGTATACATCACGGGAATTCCCCATCATCATAATGAAATTCTCGACATTGTGAAACATTCCGTAGCTGTTGCGAAATCCCTTAAAGATTTCCGGATGTCCGCATACCAGCTTCATATGCAATCCGTGCTTCTGGTTATACATATGAATGCGTTCCTTTAGAAAGGCTGCATCCTCATCCCGCAAGTTTTCCCGCAGATAGCTTCTTCGGGAATGTCTTTTGTACATGGCTTCCTTCAGCATCTCAGTTCCCCCTATTCCTAGTTTCAAACCGCAGCTCATTGCGGAATTTCAACGGCAGATCATATAAAATTTCCTGATTCACAACTGCAAAGCATTCCTGATCGGCATACTTTTCCGGAGCATGTGCATCCAGACCATACACAATATCCACATCATAGGTACAGGCAACCTCCCAGAAGCTGCGATATGGATAGGTATACCGGAATTCCTCTCCCAGCTTGCGTTTCCCATAGCGAAGTCCGTTCAGATTGACCTCCAGAATAACCCCGTGCTTTTGCGCACATGCACAGATTCTATGGGCAGCCTCACTACAGGCTTCTGTCCAGACTTCCTTTCCAAACATAAACAGATCAGGATGCGCAATGATATCCGGTAATCCCTTCTCACAGGCCTTTTCAATCAGGGAAGCATAGTGCAGTACATCCGCATCACTGTGATTATCATAAAATTCCGGCGCATACAATGCAGGACCATGCTGTCCGAGAATGAGATAGTCCATCTCTTCCTTATATTGCATAAGCTCTTCCAGCTGTTCCTCAAAATATTCGATTTCCATGCCCAGACGGATTTCGATTTGATCCTGATAGGCATGCTGAAGCTCTCTGACACTGTGAATATAATCAGAAAGCTCTTCCACCCGCATACGCTCTCCCGGTGCATCGCCATTACGATACGGCGCATGGTCACTAAAGCCTATATAGCGATATCCGTTTCTTATCGCTTCCTTTACATACGCTTCATCACTGCCTACAGCATGACCGCAGCGCTCTGTATGACTGTGATAATTGAAATTCTGCATTTCATCAGCCTCCTTCCATAAGCTTTCTTCTATATATAAGGAAAGCTATAGCTCTTCCTCATAGGTGAATCCAAGTCCCTGTACCTCATTCGCTTCCATTACGATAACAAATGCCTCCGGATCGATATGCGATACAAGATGCTCCAGCTCCGGCAGCTGCTTTTTGGATACGACTGCCATTATGACCGGTCGTTTTTCAGAAGAATAACCTCCGGTTGCCTCCAGAATCGTTGTTCCACGCTCCAGCACCTCATGAATACGATCCATGATTTCCGTATGCTTATTCGATACGATCATCACATTACGTGCGTCATGTCCGCCGATCATCATGGTTTTATTGATCATGTAGCTGCTTACCCAGACAGACAGAATCCCTGTAAGTGCAGCCTGCAAACCATATACAGCAGCACCCAGCAGTACGGTAAGAGCATCCACAACCAATACCAGAGTCGGCAGCGGTATATGGGTATATTTGTTGATGATCAGTGGCGGAATATCCATACCACCGGTACTGGCGCCTGTACGAAATACACAGCCGACACCAATTCCCATCAGTGCTCCACCGTAAATGGTGGCTAAATATTTATCCATGATAAAGGTGTCCGGGGCAATCACATTCTTTGCCAGATAGGACAGCAGGGTAAGCAGCAGTGGATAACAGATCGTACTCAGAATCGTTTTTGCCGCAAACCTTTTCCCCAGAACAAGCGAACCTGCAAGAAACAGTACAACGGTCAATACATTGATAACCAGCTCAGGATTCAAATGAATCAGCGGCTCCAGTGCGATTGCAACACCTGCCAGGCCTCCTGTCAGTACATCATTGGGCAATATAAACCAGGCAACTCCCATGGCCAGAGCAATATTTCCCGCAAGAATCCACAACGTATCCTGCACCAATTCTTTATTGCTTAATTTCATACGTATCCCTTCTCTCTTTCATGCTCTTTCATTATAGCATTTTTTTCACACTCTTTTTATGCCGGGAATAAAAAGTCTTTTCTATTTTGTGAGATTTCCCGAGAAGTATACAAAAAAACTGCAGATAGGTGTAGGATACCTGCAGCTTTCATTTACAAGCTTTATGAAAAGGGAATATTTTTGGTATTCAATAGAGTCCTGCATACAGGGCTATGCATGCTTGCTCTCTACTCAGGCAAGCAGCTGCCTCCTTCGATACATGTACACATATAACACAAGCACAAGAGCAAAGTTTACAAGCACCACAACAAAGGACTGCGCAGACAGAACAATCGTAGAGCTGTTGTTGATCTGCTCATAAATTTGTTGAGAATATAGAAATTTTCCCACATCGCGTATGGAGGCATTAAACATCGACAGCATGGGAATAAAGGAAGTGATCAGCATGGCAGGAACGGACAGACCGCTGGCAGCTGTCTGATTATCACTCACAACCCCAATCAGTGCACCTATAACTGAGGAAACCAGAATACCGCATGCATTCAGCAGCAGAAACAGCATCAGCTCCTGCATGGAAAATTTCCCCAGCAATCCCATAAACAGCACCCCTGCCATGCATAATACAAACACATACACGCCAACACCCAGCAGATATTCCATCGGCTTCACATTGGACATCATCAGCATACGTAAAGAGCCCTTCTCCTTTTCCTCACTGATAACTGCGGATAGGATGAGAATCGGTGCCATGCATACATACATAACAGAAAACAGATTTACAAAGTATCTCTGTGGCAGCTGGAATTCCCCGGTAGACAGCGTCAAAACGGCTGCAATCGCCGGAAACATAACAAACTGTACAAGCGTAGGCTTATTACGCAGCGTATCCTTCAGTTGTTTACGAAGGATGGCATATACATGATACAGCTTCATATCAAACCAGCTCCTTTCCAGTTAGCTCTATGAATACCGTTTCCAGTGTCGGCTCCATGGAATGAATCGTTTTTACCTGTCCGCCTGCAATCAGCTTGACAATTTGATCCATATCCTGCTTTAAATCCCGTATCATCCCGGTTCCCTTTGATGTCAGAATTCTGACCTGATTGCTTGTATTATATTTGCAGCAAATTGCTTCCGGTGTATCACATTCTATAATGCAGCCTTCATTCAACAAAGCCACGCGATCACAAAGCCGTGTAGCCTCCTCCATATCGTGGGTAGTCAGGAATATGGTAACACCCTTTTCCTTTAATTCAAACAGCAGCTCATGGATATTCGCTGTTGTGGCAGGGTCAAGACCGGACGTCGGCTCATCCAGAAACAGAAGCTTCGGCTGATGAAGCAAAGCCCTTGCAAAGGCGAGCCGCTGCTTCATCCCCTTGGAGAGCTTGATTACCGGTGTCTGCGCACTATCATACAGTGAAACACGGCGAAGTGCCGGCTCGATAACATCAACAGGAAGCTGATACAATCTTCGATAAATATCCAGATTATCCACGCAGGAAAGACGGTCATACAGACCTGTTTCATCCAGCATCATGCCGATTTGTGCATACACTTCATCCCCGAGCTTCTCACAGTTATGTCCCAAAACACTAGCGCTTCCACCGTCATTTTTCAGCAGGCCGATCAAAATACGAATCAGGGTTGTTTTCCCGGAACCCGACGGTCCCAGCAGCCCGAAAATTTCCGGCTTGGAAATTGAAAAGCTGATATCCTTGAGAACCTCTTTTTCTTTAAATTTCTTTTGTATATGCTCTGCTTCCAGTATCATCATTTTTCTCTCTCCTTTTTTGCCTTATATGCGTCCAGCAGCTTCTGATATTCTTTGTCTTTCCTATGAGTGGCATACACACTGAGCGATGTCGCTACCATAAAGCTGATCAAAAAACAAAGAACGAAGCCAATCCATGCCTCATGATCATTCACCGGAAACCAGCGACATACATATATGAAGGGTAGCATGAATGCCATACAAATCGCGATTCGCAGTATGATTTTATAAGTCAGGCGCAGATTGGGAAGTACGCGGGGCTGATCAAGAATCAAATTGCAGAGCGCAAGTATGACAGTGAGCGTCAGCAGCTGCACAATCGCAGTGAAGGAAATACCGCCATGTACATAGAAGCTTGATTCTTCCACAATAGCATCCCCAAGCAGCATTCCGGAAATGGTAATGACGCTTACTGCGATAAAAAAAGAGGCTGTTATATGACTGAAAAGTTTAACCAGATTTTTATACATACCGCTATTCCCCTTTCAGCTTCTGCTTGAATGCCTTACCATAGGTTCTTGTGACCATGTGTTGATATCCGTTATCCAGATATACCCTGATTCTTGATCCCAAATCCGTGTGCATGCTTGTTATGTGTGTCATATTGATGATTGTCGCTTTATTGATTCGGATGAAATCATCATTCAGCTGTTCCTCAATCTGATAGAGCCACAGCGGTGATTCATAGCAGCCCTGTGCAGTGTATAAAATAGTGCACTTGTCTACGGATGCGATAAAGCATACATCCTCCACACACAGCAGATATTCTTTATCTCTCTGATATCCGATCAGCTTCTGATGCATCGCTGCCAGTAAGCGGAATGCTTTCTGCTTTTCCTCTTCTGAATCAAACCGTATACGGACATCCAGCTGTTGTGAATCCTTGCCCTCAATGATTTTCATACCGTATCCTCCTGTCCTTATTATATTGGCACATTCGCATAAAAGCCATAGTTTTGAACCAAGTTGCAGGAATCTGTAACTCACCTGCAAGAAAAAAACATCAATCGTATGTTTCCATTGATGTTTATATGCTATTTATTGAAAAATTTCCTGAAATAATGAGCGCGGCTGAACCTCCGGTACACACACACTTTCTGTTCGCAGCGTACCGGTTATGGTATCCCCTTTCCCGTCCCCCTCCGTAATTACCAGCTGATTGTGCTTCCAGTCAGCCTGAAGATCCTTTCGGTAAGCGAACAATTCCTTATTATGAAGCACCATCAGGATATAGGATTCCTTATGTACACCGCTGACCAGCTCAGAATAGATGTTCTGTATGTTCTGTTTCAGCTCATAGGTCTGCTTCGTATTGCTGTCATAGCGTATCTCATAGTCAATCTCTGCTCTGGCATTCCCGTGTATCATAGCGGATGCCATGAGAAACCACAGACAGCCGATTATTGCATAACGTTTCATTTCTTCACCTCATAGCTGCAGTATGGGCATCTATTGCAGGATTATACCTGTTTCTGTAGAAAGCCAGGAAAGCTATTTTATCACCTCATCCTTTTCAGTTGTATTCATTAAGATCGAAGTAATCAATATAGCAGCTCTGTAAAATTCAAGCTGAACATCATTTTAAGGCAGCAAAAAATCAATAATTTGCGGATTTTTTAGGAATTTCATACTTTTTTAACGTATAGAAGTATGTAAGTGATGATGAATTTACAGAAGGAGGTTTTCGTCATGGAACATACGAAAGCAAATAATGCATTGAATTTCTGCAATGATGTATTCTTAAAGGGGATAAAGGAAGGAATCATAAGAGGGAAAGCGGAAGGTAAGATGGAAGGAGAGAGACAGCTCTTACATAGGCTCATGGAAACCAAATATCAGGAAGACTGCACAGCGTGGCTGCACTCATTAACCGAGGACCAACTGCATATCGTATCCTCTTTGATATTGAAGTGTGATACTCTGGAGGCTGTAAAAAAACAATTAAATAAGGCTGACACGATGTAAGCAATCATATATGAGCAACACCTTTAAACAATCTACCTACAATAAAAGGCTCTCCGCAGTACATGTGCGGAGAGTTATTCATGCTTACAATAAGCTGCTTTAAATTATAAGAAATAAAAAAACAGATGGAGAGCCATGTGTAATATAACTGCAATTGCCCTTTTCAATGCGTTATCTACAACATAGGTTAATGAATAGTAACCGTTTTCATAAAGTTTTCATGAATACTGCTGGCTTTTTTCTGTTTCTGTGATAAAATACCATAGGAAATTCAAGATTTCCCGGAAGTTATACATATAACGATGGAGGTAACATATGGATTTTGACTTACTGATTGTCGGGGCCGGTCCCGGCGGTATCTTCTCTGCCTATGAGGCGATGAAACTGAACCCGGAGCTGAAAATTGCATTATTTGAAACTGGAAACCCGCTGGAGAAAAGAAAGTGTCCGATTGACGGCGTGAAAATCAAATCCTGCATCAACTGCAAGACCTGTGCCATTATGAACGGGTTTGGCGGAGCAGGAGCCTTTTCTGATGGAAAATACAATATCACCAACCAGTTTGGCGGTACCTTATATGAACATATCGGAAGAAAAGAAGCAATTGATCTGATGAATTATGTCGATGAAATCAATGTGGCAAACGGTGGACAGGGGACAAAGCTTTATACAAATGAAAATACACATCTGAAAAAGAAATGCATGCAGAATGATTTGCATCTGCTGGAGGCAAGCGTGCGCCATCTGGGTACAGATGTGAATTATATCGTACTGGAAAACCTGTACAATCAGCTGAAGGATAAAATTGAAATTCACTTCCATACGCATATAGATGCAGTGGAAAAGCTGGAGAACGGCTATCGTCTCATCAGCAAGGATAAGAGCTTTACCGGCAGCAAGTGCATCATATCCACAGGCCGCAGCGGAAGCAAATGGATGGGAAGCATTTGCAAAAGTCTGGGAATTGCCACGAAGAGCAACCGCGTCGATATCGGTGTCCGTGTAGAGCTGCCGTACAGTATTTTTTCTGATCTGACAGATGAATTGTATGAAAGCAAGATTGTATACCGTACCACGAAGTTCCAGGACAAGGTTCGTACCTTCTGTATGAACCCGCGCGGTGTAGTCGTCAGTGAAAATACAAACGGAATTGTAACGGTGAACGGCCACAGCTATGAAGACCCTTCCCGTTATACGGAGAATACAAATTTTGCGCTGCTGGTTAGCAATCACTTTACAGAACCGTTTAAGGACAGTAACGAATATGGGGAAAGCATAGCACGTTTATCCAACATGCTGGGCGGCGGCGTCATCGTTCAGCGCTTTGGTGATTTGATACGCGGACAGAGAAGCACGGATTCCCGCATTGCGGAAAGCTTTGTCACACCAACCCTATCCGCCACACCGGGTGATCTGAGTCTGGTGATTCCCAAGCGTCAGATGGATGACATCATCGAAATGATCTATGCGCTGGATAAGGTAGCGCCGGGTACGGCCAATGACGATACCCTGCTGTATGGTGTAGAGGTGAAATTCTATAATCTGGAGGTTGAAATTGATCATAATCTGGAGACCAAGCATGAAGGACTGTATGTCATTGGTGACTGCAGTGGCGTTACCCATTCTCTATCTCATGCAAGTGCAAGCGGCGTTTATGTCGCAAGACATCTGTATAGCAGTGAGCATTAACAAAGAATCGTGAGCCTGTCAGCTGCAGGACATCACGATTCTTTTTGTTTTCTAAATACAGGCAGCTTTTCTTTTCAACCTATAGTGTCTGCTCTGTTCGTTCAATGATATCATCCTGTGTCTGCCTGGATAAATCGTGGAAGAAGGCGGAATACCCGGCAACACGGACAATCAAATCCCGATATTTCTGCGGATGCTTTTGCGCATCAATCAGCGTATCACGGGAAACCACATTATATTGTACATGATAGCCATCCAGCCGATTGAAAAACGTCCGTATCATCATAATCAGCTTTTGCTTGTTTTCTTCACCTGCCAGCATTTGCGGAGTCATTTTCTGATTCAGCAGCACCCCGCCGGTAATTTCATGAGTGGGAAGCTTTGACACCGATTTAAACACAGCAGTTGGTCCGCTTTTATCCATACCATGCACAGGTGAACAGCCTTCTGCCAACGGTGTTTCGGCATTTCGCCCATCCGGTGTGGCAGGCGTTGTCTTCCCCTGTCCGACATTGGCAGAGATGCTGGACGTTCCGGCATAACGACTGCAGCCAATCGGTCCTCTTCCATAGCGCGTATTCGGATATTTTTTTACTTCATCAATATAGACTTCATATGCATCCGCAATCAGCTGATCAACATAGTCATCATCATTTCCGTATTTGGGAGCATCCAGAAGCTGCTGCTGAACAGCCGCATGCTCTGGAGATGAAAAATCATCCTGCAGTGCGTCCCATAGCTGCTTCGCTGTAATCGTACGTTCTTCAAATACCAGCTTTTTCACTGCCGCCAAGCTGTCTGCCAGATTGGCAATGCCCACCTGAAGGCCGGAAATAAAGTCATAGACAGCTCCGCCTTCCTTGATGGTTTTCCCCCGTCCAATGCAATCCTCAGTTAAGGCACTGCATAGGATATCCGGGACATCCTGTTCCAGTACGAGATCACAACAGTTTTCAATAATTACTGAGTGTCTTGTAAATTCACGAATGGTGATATCCCAAGCTTCCTTCAGCTGCTCATAGGAGGTCATTTCACAGAAGTGTGTAAGACCGTTCACCAGCTTCTTCTTACTTGCCGGATCAACACCTGCATTCATAGCAATCAGTAAGGCTTTGGGAAAATTCAGAAAGCTCATTCCGGTACAGCGGTATCCCCATTTTCCAGGTACAGCAGTTTCCACACATCCTATGGCAGAGTAATTATAGGCATCCTCCTTCTTCACACCCTTTTCCATAAAGGATGGAATAATCACTTCATCGGAATTAAAGGCCGGCATCCCGGTTCCCAGTTTTACAACCTCAATCGCCTCCTCCATGAAAGCAGCAGATATATTTCTATGATAGCGCACCGTTAAATTAGGCTGCGGCAGACGTGTCTGTGCTACGGATTTCAAAATGAGATAGGATAGCGGATTCACTGCATCCCTTCCATCCTCGCTCTGTCCCCCCACTGTAACATTCTGATACAGAGGAGAGCCAGCGCTGAATTGCGTATGCGACCAGCTTCTAACCTTATTGATGGTATACGTTTTCATCCATAAATTGGTCAAAAGCTCTATGGCCTGCCCTTCATTCAGGACATGGTGGTCCAGATCCTGTTGCAGAAATGGATATAAATACTGATCCATACGTCCATAGGAAAGGGAAGGACCATTGGATTCAATTTGCAATACCAGATGAATCAGCCACATGGATTGAATTGCTTCATGAAAACTGGAAGCTCCCTCATACGGTACCTTATGCAGCATGTGTGCCATCCTCGTTAATTCCTGTTTTCTTTCACCTTTCGCCGCCTCTGCCTGTGAATGTGCAAGCTTCGCATAGCGCTGTGCAAAGCTTCGTACAGCAGCAATGACAATCAAAATCGCCTCATAGAAATGGTATTTTGCAATACTGTCCGTCCTTGTCATATCCAGGGCCTGCTTCTCTGCCAGGGTCCTCTGCTCATAATATTTTAACCCGTTTCGCATAATCATTCCATAATCAACAGCGATATGCGCGTCTCCGCTTGTGATGTTCCCTTCTGCCTTAATAATTCCAAGCTCATAAAAGATTTTGCTTTCCGGTGGCATCATCGCCAGCCCCTTGTCCAGTGTCGTATTATGATACCAGTAAGGCGCAAGCTCTTTAAGCTCTCGCTTCGTTTCTTCATCAATTTGAAATACATCACCATCCCGATGTGCAAAGTCATCCAGCTCCCGAAGCACCCAATCCATCGCATACTCCGGGAAGATCGGAGCTGCCCGGTTTTTTTTCGCCTGATTTCCTGCGAGCAGTGTCTGCGGCTCAATGAATATCGGCATATTTTCTAAAATGTTTTTCAGCATGAAAGCACGCTTTACAAGCAGCGGCTGATCCGCATGCTCCCGGTATGCCTGCGTTGCAAGCACGGCACGGGTAGCATCAATCGAAGCCTCCGTATTTAATAGGTCCTCTCTAAAGCTTTGCATTCTTTCTGTCAGTGTTCCAAAGTGTTCTCTGTTCTCCATAAGCTTTCCTCCACGCTTCACTTTTATTTCATTTGAAACTGTATGCGTATATCTTCTTTTTTATATTAGCATATACCGCATTTATGTCAAGAGAAATATTTCATTTGAATCTATTTTTACTTTCATTTGAAATTTTATTTCACTTTTATTATATCCTGTGCTATGATAACAGCAAAGGAGCTGATTTTTATGTGCAGAGGCATGATTTTCAATATACAAAAATACAGTATACACGATGGTCCCGGTATACGTACAACTGTTTTTCTGAAGGGCTGTCCGCTTCGCTGCCGCTGGTGCTCCAATCCGGAATCCCAGCTTACACAGGTTCAGCTTTTCCACGATGCTGCACGCTGTGTGCAGGACGGCGCCTGCATCCGGGCATGTCCACAGCAAGCCCTGCAGCTGATGGACAAACGAATCATTATCAACGAACAGCTATGCAATGGATGTCTACGCTGTACGACTGTCTGTCATGCGAAAGCCCTGTATGCTCAGGGAGAATTTAAAGAGGTATCAAAGGTTGTTGCATACTGTCTTCAGGACCGGGAATTTTATGAGGAATCCCAAGGCGGTGTCACTCTTTCCGGAGGTGAAGCACTGCTACAGCCGGAATTTACAAAAGCCCTTGCCTTGCGGCTGAAGCAGGAGGGCATTCATATCGCGGTGGAAACAACCGGCTATGTTTCATCCGCTGTATTTGAAAAGCTTGCCCCACTCTTTGACCTTTTGCTCTTTGATATCAAGCATTATGACAGAGAACAGCATTATCTCGGTACGGGGGTGTACAATGATCAAATTCTTGAAAACCTTGCCTGGGCTGTTCAAAAGAAGCTTTGCATTCTTCCACGCATTCCTGTCATACCGGGATTTAATGCTTCCCTTCAGGATGCGAAAGGACTGGCTGCGCTGCTATCATCACTTGCAATCACACGCGTGCAGCTGCTTCCGTTCCATCAGCTTGGTGAGAAGAAATATGATATGCTGGATCGCAAATATGAAATGAAGCATAAAAAAGCCCTGTATCCGGAGGATCTGAAGGAGTACCGGCAGATCTTCCATAAACAGGGAATTGACTGTTTCTTTTAGGAGCATCTGCTCCTTTTTTTAATATTTCACTTTTTTAACTTCAACACCATGCTCCATAAGAAACTGTTCACATTCTTCCGGTATATGATCATCACTGACAACCGTACGGATCTGCGCGGTGTCTAACAGCTGAACAAGTCCCTTCTGTGAGAACTTAAGAGATTCAGTAACAACGATCACATGATTTGCCTGCTGTGCCATATCCCGTACAGCTTCACTGCGCATATAATCATTTCCTGTAAAACCGGATTCCTTCGTGAATCCATCTGTACCGATAAACAGCTTATCCACATAAAACGGTTCCATGCATCTTCTCGTCATCGGGCCAACCATAACCTGTGAGCTCAGCTGATACTCCCCACCCAACAGGATGATTCGTACGGAGCCCTGTTTTCGTATATACGCAGCAATAAATGCAGAATTGGTAATCACGGTCACATCCCTTTTTGTTTTTGCGATTTCCAGGGCTACCAGTGCACAGCAGGAGCCGGACTCAATCATGACTGTTTCCCCGTCCTGCACATCCTCCACCGCCAGCTGCGCGATTCTCTGTTTAATCTCATAATGATAGACGAGCCGGTTTGCCAAATCATCGCTGTCATGTAAAGCCGCATACCCGTGCTCCCGCAGAATCAGACCACTGCTCTCCAGCTGCATGAGATCCTTGCGAATCGTGACCTGTGAAACAGATAAAAGCTCTGATAATCTCGTCACCTCGATCTTTTTATATTGAGAGAGAAGCTCCAGTATTTTTGTTTGTCGTTCATGCACAATCATCAACTCTTTTCTATATTAGGATAGCATAAACCGCTCAACACGACAACTTCATTCCGAACTTAAATCTGTTTCAGCGGATAATTCATTGTGGAATCCATGAATAAACGATATAATAACAAGTAGGATACATAAAATATCTGTAGCATCAGTGTACGCTACCTAGAGACTAGAGAAAATGGAGGAAATATGAACGTAAAGAAAATAACATTGTTGATGTTATCTGCAGTTATGGCTTTTTCATTCACCGGATGTTCAAAAAAGGATTCCAGCGAAGAACAGAAGAAGTTTGATGAGTTTATGAAGCAGGAATTCGTGGAATCTATGGAACAAAGCTATCCGAACACGCACATTATTCTGGAAAATCCTGAGGATTATGGAGTGGATACAAGCAAGACCAAGATTCAGATCGATAAAGAACTGAATGAAGCAACCATGAAGGAAAACAAAGAGCTGAATGAGAAATCTGCAAAGGCCTTCAAAGAGTTTGACCGCGATACATTAAGCGACGAACAGAAGGAAACATATGACATTTACAGCTACATGCTGGATTACACAACGGAAATGAATGATTCCAAGTTTGATTATATGAGCATGCCGCTGGAATCCATGACAGGTATGCACACACAGCTGCCAACCTTGTTCTCCGACTGGACACTGCGTAATGAGCAGGATGTAAAGGATGTTATCACACTGATGAAATCTGTACGTCCATATATGGACAGTATTCTTGAATACACAAAAAAACAGGAAGAAAAAGGTACACTGATGCTGGATATTAAATCTGTAAAAGAGTATTGTGAGAAGGTTGTTAAGGAGGATGTAAACAGCAGCGTACTTACCGGGCTGAATGAAAGCATCGATAACCTGAAGCTGGGGGATGATAAGACAAAGCAGTACAAGGCTGAGCTGAAAAAAGCCTTTCAGGAGTATTTCCTGCCTGCGTACAGTGATATCATCAAAACGATGAAGGAGCTGGATTCCTCTAAAAACAATACTATGGGACTTAGCCATATGAAGAACGGAAAAGAATACTATGAGCTTCTGTTCAAGCAGGCTACAGGTACGGATAAATCCATTGAGGATATCAAAAAAGAATTGAACAGTATGTCCAGATCATCTCTGCTTGCAGTACAATCTGTAATCTCTAAAAATAAGAATCTGTATGATGAATATGCAAACGGGAAATTAAAAACCAAATATAAGGATTTTGAAAGCATGCTGAAGGATCTTGAAAATGATATTAAGGATGACTTTCCATCCGTGGGAGCACTGGATTATCATATCAGGCCAATCGGTGAGGATCTTGCATCCGGCGGTGTTGCGGCTTACTTCAATATTCCTGCACTGGACGGTACGACACCGAAACAGATCCGTGTCAATATGTTGAAGGATGCGCTGGATGTGCAGTCTCTGGAAACCTTCTCCACCGTTGCGCACGAAGGAATCCCGGGACACATGTATCAGATTGCATATGCCTATAAGAATGTGAAAGACCCATGGAGAAACAGTATGGCCAGCTTCCTCGGTTATACTGAGGGCTATGCCACGTATACAGAGTTGTATGCTTTAAAGTATCTTGACGGTGTTTCTGCGGATGCTGTAAAGCTGCAGCAGAACATGGTTGTCTATCAGGATTGCCTGGTAGCACTTGCCGATATCGGTATTCATTATGAAGGCTGGACAAAGGAAGACGCTGCAAATTTCCTTGAGGAAAATGGTCTTGCGGTTACAGATATCAGTGATTTCTATAACCAGCTGCAGGCAAATCCAACAGCATTCCTCTCTTATTATGTGGGATATGTTCAACTTGCCAATTTGAAAAAGGATGCACAGGAAGAGCTGAAGGATAAATTCAATGATAAAAAATTCCATGAAGCAATTCTGAAAAGCGGTGCAGCACCATTCCCTGTTGTTGAGGAAAATGTTAAGGATTATATCGAGAGTGCAAAATAGATAATCAGCTGCTGAATTGAACGTAGCTGTTATAAAAAAGACAATCCGACTGAGATTGTCTTTTTTTGATGATCAGTGTACAGAATTGATGATTGCACGGGAAAGCAATGGTACAATCTGATTTTTTCTGGATAATATATCCTCCTGGAAGCTATGCTCTTCTTCAAAATGGTTTGGAAACGCCTCTGCGACTACATCTGCGATTTCTCCTGCGGCATAGAAGACAGAGCCGTTCTCCAGTATACTGGTAAATGCAACAACCAGAAGGTCAAGTCCTTTTTCCTGTGCGAATTTCTCCATTTCACTATGCAGAGTATCCTCAATTTCCTTGGCTTCACTTACCTGATAAGCGATCACCTGTGAAATCATAACCGTTCTGCCGTCAATCTCAAATTTTTTGATATCCTGATTCAGCAGCTCCCGCGGTGTTTTATTGCTGATATTGGAGCTTACCTTGAACATCTCTTTCGCAAATACATCAATATCCAGCTCCGCAATCTCTGCCAGCATCTTAGCAAGGCCTTTGTCCTTAGCTGTTGTTGTCGGCGATTTAAATTTCAGTGTGTCGGAAAGAATTGCACCAAGCAGCAGACCGGCAATATCCTTCGGTATACTCATCTGATTTTCCAGATATATCGAAGTTATGATGGATGCCGTACTGCCGATGATTTCATTACGGAAGGAAATCGGCCGGTTAGTGGAAATGTCACAAACACGGTGATGGTCCACAACCTCCAGCAAATCTGCCTTTTCTATACTTTTCACGGATTGTGCATATTCATTGTGATCCACCAGGATGACTTTCTTGTTATGCTGATTCAAAATGTGATAGCGTGAAACATAGCCAATCAGATGGTTTTCATCATCAATCACCGGGTAGCTTCGATATCTTGATTTCAGCATTTTCTTTCCCACCTCATCGACAAATTCATTTTTGTTAAAGCTGACGAGATCGGTTTTCATAAGCAGCTTGACCGGTGGAGAAAAGAAAAGATAACGGGAGGTATTCATCGTTCCATGTCCGGACAGGATGATGGGACAGTGATATTCCTTCGCAAGTGCAATCACACTCTCTTCAATATGCTCTGTCCAAACCGCAACCAGAATTCCCGCTCCCTTGCGAATCGCTGCTTCCTGTGCTTCTGAGTCATTCCCTACAATGACAAGACGATCCTGCAGTTCATAGTTGTTCAGCTTTGTTTCGGCAATCGCAATAACACTTGTCTTTCCGTTAAAATGGTATGCTTTATCCATATACACCATTTTCCCGCTCACCGTTTTCGCGATATATTCTGGCGGAGTCTCCCGCAACAGCTGAATGGCAACAGCGGTATCTCCCAGACCAACCGTAGCAAGGTCTGATTTGGTAACCATCCCCATCAGTTTCCCCTGTGCGTTGATAACCCCATAGGACTGCTTGTTTTGTTCACTCATCAGCTCCAGTGTTTCCATAATGGTCGTCTGCGGACTGATTGCCAGCGGGCCGTCAATGTCGATTTCATCCAAAGTAGCACGGGCATCCTCGAACAGCATAGGCAAATCCATCTGGAAGCGTTCAAGCAGATATTCTGTTTCTGCATTCACCGGACCGAGGCGGCAGGCAACTGCATGAAAGCCCTGGCGCTGCTTCAGTTTCGCATAGGCGATGGCGGATGCGATGGAATCCGTATCCGGATGCCTGTGACCGGTGATATAAATCTTTTCCTTGTTCAGCATAAGCTCCTCCTTTTCTATTACATTCATCCCTGACGTTATGATTATAAAACAGATTGGCGTAAATTCCTATAGAAAATCATTCACTTTTGTCAATGCTGCTTATATTATGGATGAATATAGATGAAAAAGAAATTAAAATGCCTGAATTTAGGGGAAGCTTAACCGACTATAAGTATAAGTATTGAAGCAATAATGCAAATAATCATATTTTCATTTATTCCCAATATCGTTTTTTTAGCCTTTTCGATATCCTTTACTGTCTCAAAATCAAACCTCCATATACATCTGCTTGCGCGAATCAAAACCCAAAGTTGAAAAACAGATACACCACACCATAACAAACTGAGAAAGAAAAATGAAATGAAATCAGTTGAATGAAATACACACCACAACGAGGATAAAAAACAGCTTATAGATCCAGTAATATAGCATACTATACGAACAAAGTCTTCCCATTTATATCTGCTTGTTTTTATGTATTCCGTCAGGATATGTTCTTCTATCAAAGGGTTTGCATTCAGTGTTTCATTTCCAAAAACAAGGAGATGCTTCCATGCACCTATTCGTTTCCAATCCTGTTGCTTTGCCCTCAGTTCAAGCTCTCTGTCAAACATGTCAACCGGAATCAGACAGTAGGAATGCTGTACTCTATATCCTCTTTCAAAATAAAAAGAAGTATCTTTTACCTTTTTTAATCTCCAATTATCTTCAGCTAGAAGCTGTAGATATTTAAGAACATATTTATATTGAAGTAAAAGAAAGCCAACAGATTCTTCTTTAATAACTTCCTGATTTTGCATAGTACCACCCCAAGTGCATCATAACAAAAAAACGTTATTTTAACTACTGTTTTGGTATCTAAGCACAAGTTTTGTCATTTAAACAAACATTATAAAAGGTGTCCTTCCTAGACACCTCTAGACTTTAAGAAATGACAGTATCAGCTGGAATATAGAATTTTCTATATTGATTTCCAGAGAGCCCTGATATTTCTCACATTGCTCTTTTATATTTTTCAGTCCATATCCATGCTTATCTTTATCTTTTTTTGATGTTGATAATACATCATCATTCCATCTTATTCTTGCAGAGTCGCATGGATTTTCAATCTTAATAATGACCGTGTCTTCATAGCTCGCAATTTCCATATGAATCCAAGCTTCCTTCACAAACTGCTGTGCCTCAATAGCATTATCCAATGCATTTCCCAATATGGATATCAAATCAAAATCATTGATAAATATGAGAGAATCACTAATTTTATATTCAAATGGTATGTCCATTTGATGTGCTATTGCGGCCTTAGTATTCAGAATATAGTTCAGGATTTCATTATTTGTATTTGCATAAGTTACAATTTCCACATGGTCGCTTAGCTGTTTAACATATTCCATTGCATATTCAGGATCTTCTTTGATTTTTCGCTGAAGTACCGTAAAGTGATGCTTAAGGTCATGACGAAGCTTTTTGTTCTCTGTATTCGCATGTGTAAGCTCATCTCTTAATTTCAACTGAAATTCTTCACTTTGCAGCTTCATCTGTGTATTTAGAAGTTCCTGACTCTTTTTCCCCAAGATGATATGATATCTGCCAAACAGAAAGAATATTCCAACCATAAAACCCAGTTGAATGTAATCCATGGATACATACATGATACTGTTTTCCGGATCGATATAAGGAACAACGTTTTTGATATAATAGAAATATGCACATACAACAATAGCCAGTACAGCAAATAAAGGCCAGTCTTTATCATCAATCATGTACTGACGATTATTTCGGTGTTTAATAATTAGGTAGATAATGAATAATAGACCTATTTCTAATAAATATAGTATCGCTTCTTGATCAGGCGTTAAAATGATATGAAAAATAGAGTCTAATAATATGAAATCAATGATTCCTCCTAAAAGCTGTACTGACAATACGAACACATAACCGAAAACGATGTAATATATGCATTTCCATATATTTGTGTGAAAAACAGTTATAATAATCAACATCATGAGAATATCTTCTATGATATCCGGATAGTATCTAACTATACCAAACTCATCTTCCCATGAAATGAAAGCAAATATAGCCAGATTTCCTATGAATACAATCAAAAGAAATATTAGAAATAAGCAAGTTTCTCTTTTTGATTTATAATATGTTTTTAATTCCATTATCTTATATAAAAAGAAATAAGAACATATGGATCTTAGCATATGCATAATTAGTAATGCATCAATATATTCCATGACTATCACCACTGCCATTATAACATGATTTAACTATATGGTGATAGTATGCTTTGTCGTAATTATTTTATTATTAATACTGTGAGTAATCGTAAAAGTGATTTTCTTTCCCTGCTCGCCTATAGAATAAGAAGTCCTTAAAATACTATACGTGTTATTCTTTGAAACTATTTTAGCGCTGCATTTCCCTGATGTAATTTTATTATTGGTCACTGTACAACTACCAGTAGCACTATAAACATTGTATCTGGTCTTTGTATAATAGACCTTCTGATTAGCCCATGTTTTTGATCTTCCTGAATAGTATGAAATAACACTTCCTAAGTCCTGTACACTTCTAACATTTTCCATAAGGAAATCAGTGGTCTGATATCGATTCTTATAAAATTCATCCTTATACTGCATAACAAAACCGTTTAAATCATCACCATTGATATCCTGAAAAATATAGCGGTCCGGCTGTTGATAAAAGGAATCAAACATTTCGATTTCTTCTGTCAAATCTAAATCCTCTTCCAGTAATTCATCTTGCACGTTCTCTGATGCAAATACATCGATATTGCTAAGCATTGGAATACATAACAATACCATTAGCAGCTTCTTCAGCATATAATCACTCCCTTTCATCTATAGCATAATTATTTATTAAAAAGACCACAATATATTTGTCATTTAAAAACACTTTTTGTCATCTAAGAACAAAAAGTGCCTCTTTTTATGTATTGTTTTAAAAATTCTGCTTTATATTTTCTTGTTACTGTTAGGTGTACACCTTCCTGTATAAATAATACACCTGTTTTAGGATCATATTTTTTTACATGGCGCATGTTTACCCATAGACCTCTTTCTATAGGCATGAAAACCTCTGTCTTATAGCTATTCAAAAACTCCTTCACTTTAATCCTTTTACTAAACACATTTTTTTCTGTATTGAAATCCGTATAATTACCTTTTGCCAATAAGCAGGTAATATCTTTAACCAGCAAAGGTACAGTGGCATCATTTTCATCTTTTGCATATATCATCTGGTCATATTGTTCAAAATACTCTTTTAACGCTTTTAATACTCTGGGGAGCATACTATCAAGACGTAATTTACTTATAAATCGAAATGCCTGATATTGGTAGCCTTCCATGGAAAGCTCTTCATGTGTAGTTAAAAATACAATTATTGCCTCAGGATAACGATTATGAATTTTCTGTGCTAAATCAAAACCTGAGATACTAGGCATATCTATATCTAAAAAATAAATATCATATTGTGCATCAATATTAAAGCTTTGATCTGTTTCTGTCTGAATTTCATATAGAGCAGGATACAAATCATCGATCATTTTCTTAATATCTTCAGCATATGACAATTCATCATCACATAATAACAGTTTTCTTTTCCCCATATGTTACACACCCCTTCATATCCCTTATCATCTACATATTACTATACATATTTGATTTGTCAACGCGATATTTCATACTCTTAGATGACAAAAACTGCATTTAGATGATAAACCTATTGCATTTATACTATAGAATACTATGATATGAGTGTACAAACGTTTGTTGAATACTCAAGTGGGAAAGGAGAACCTTATGAAAAAGATTATATGTTATTTTTTATTATCAGCTCTGCTGATAAATGCTTTTGCACTAACTTCAAATGCATCTAAAGTTTATGGCGCAGAACCTTGCTCAGATTGTACAGTAGAGTCTTCTAAAGTAACCGATGAATGGATAGATGAAAGCGGTAATGAGGTGAAAATGTTTGAAGAGAATGTCGAAGTTACTTATTTGAAAGATGATGATATAATTATCAAAGACTATGGACATAATTATGATAATGCCTTTGATTTACAAAGCACCGGAAAAACACGTATCGCATGGATCACGATTGCCAAGGTTATATGGAATGCAGTAGGTGTTTGTTCTGCAGTATATTATGTAACAGGAACAGATGCATGTAGAATAGCACTAAGATATTTAGGTACTAAGAAGAAAAATCTTGTTAAATACGAATTAACTGGAAGATTTATACCTGGGAAAATACCTGGCTGTGAGCCTAGTTATTCAGGGCCATGCAATAGCGGTTACTGGGAATATAGAGTAACAAGGGCTTAATATGAAAAATTTATATCCTATATTGATTATAGCAGTAGGTCTTATTTCTCTATTTATAACACGATATTTATATGATAGTCACACAATAACATCCTCGATTGCTTTTACCTTAAATGCATTGATCCTTATATTAGGTAATATTGCAATATATATGCTATCAAAAAGAAAATAGCTGGAGATATTTAGATTTAAATTTTTTGAAAAAGTGACAAATTGGAATATAAATAAGGACTATAGGGATGTTACAGAAGCTTTCAGAAAGGATACGGAAATATATTACACCTTTAGACTATATGACAAAATGGCACAGTTCCACTGAGCATGGATACAAAAAATTTAGACATTTTCATAAGAGTGATATATGCATCTTTCTTATAGAAAATGCCTATTTTTTATAATTTAACAGCTTTTTAAAAATATTTACATATTGCGTATTGAGGTTGAAGCTTTGATCTGTTGCTGTATGAATATCATAAAAAGCCAGATACAAAGTATCAATCATTTCTTAATATCTTAAGCATACAATAACTCATCATCACATAATAGCAATTTTCTTTTCCCCATCTATTTCTCTCCCCTATACACATTATCATTTAAATCATACTATACATATCTGATTTGTCAGTGCAATTTAGTCTGCTTTTAGATGACATAAATTGTATTTAGATGACAAAGCTATTGATTTCATACATGTAAGCAGTATTATATACACAGGCATATGTTAAGCTCACTTTTAGTGAAAAATATATAAAATGGATGTGATAGATTTTTACATAACTCTCACTAAAATTAAAGAATACCTCATCGTTAAAGATTTCACCATAGAATAAAATACATGTAATAAAATATAGTGATATATCTATCAAGGTGCAGGGGTCGCTACCTATAAAGGATCAAAAATTAAAAATTCACTAAACTGGACCCCAATGAACTAGGAGGAATATACATGAAATTAAAGAAATGGCACATCTGTATCGGTATTATTTTCATTATCTGTATTGGTTATATTTTATATATATTCAATCCTGAATATGATGAATTAAAGCGATTTGTTAATCCAATTTATGAAGGTGAACATTCTTATCGCGTAGTCAATGAAAGTGATAAAGACGTTACAGAATCATTTATCAAAGAAACAAAAACTTATCATACATTTAAATTATACGGAAAAATTAAAGATTATATAGCCGACAATAATTTAACGATATCAAAAGATTCCTAATTGTCGTTTCTTTTATTCATGAAAAAGGAAGACAGCCTCTCTAAGGTAAATTCACCTAATCAAGAAGCTGTCTTTTTGGATTGCCAATAACAAAGAGCACTAACTTCGTAATGTTTGCTATAGAATTTTAACAAAAATCTGCTACATTTTAAGCTCTATATGATACTATATATAAGAAAGACATGGGAAGGTGCTGAAATGAAAAATCGAAAATCAATGAAATCCTCAGCTTGTGCTAAAAGCCAATGAAAACAGTAAAATTTGTATATATCGGTATCTCTTTCCTGCTCATGCTCTCCGCCACTATGTTTTTGTCATTGATTACATGCAAACAAGGCGAGCTGGATGATATATATCAAATACATGCAGGCTATAAGCTCATACATATCCATGAAACAGATACCACGCAGCCACTCTCTGGAAAGCAGCTATATTCTTATATCAGAGGAGAGCTGAATAAAAATCGTGATATTCTGATTCTTGATAACATCGACGATATTGGTTTGGGAATGTATGATTCATCATACAGCTTAAAGAATGCATATGGACTTCCAGAAAATTTCTTTCAAGCATATAGACAATCTTCTAACAATCGCTATTCCTATACATTAAAAGCCTCCTATTTATCTGAGCATCCAAAGCTCTATAAAAAAGAAACAGGCACTGTTCTAGGGACGGTGAACGAAATCCCCAATGATCATTACCTTATATATAATCTATTCTCCTATTACAGACTCCAGGGAGATCTTATCGTAAAGGGTTCAGATGAGCTGTTAAATATTATACGACAGAATCTGGATATACATCATTATGAATACACTGAGGAAACCTTTTCCTATTGGAATAGATTATCCGGCATCATCAACAATCCATTTTTTGCCTATATGCTGTTTTCCTATGTATTTGTTTTTATCGGTCTCAGCTATTTCATTTACCATTCCTTTACATGTAAGAAAAGAGAATATTTTATAAAACAGGCGCTGGGAGCGTCCAGAAAAGCATTATTATTAGAAAATCTGCGTGAAATATTCTTTCTTGGCTTTATTGGCTGTATCCCTGCTCTTTTATTTCATCATTGGATTATACAACAGCTACAGCTGACTTTTATCCGTGAAAGCATCTGGATCAACCTGTTTGCAATGCTGTTTTCCTTACTATTTCTAACAGCGGCATGTATACTCATCCTTTTCAAGAATCTCAACAAGGAGGGCTACCTTTATGAATAAGCAAATTCACTTTGCATTAAAGGATATCAGAAATCATAAGCTGCGCTCCTTCACTACAGCACTGTTTGTAATTATGATTGCGACATGCTGCGGTATCTTCAGCACTCAGATTTCAAGCAGCTATCATGAGTATCAGTTTTTTAATCATATACAGAAAGCTTCAACGATACAGTTTTCTTCCTTTCAGCTGGATGATAGTGAAAGCAATAAGGATACTCTGCAATATCTTTCCGCAGCTCTTCGATACAACGGGAATGCTTATTCTTATATATCCGATTACTTTGATGAAGATGGAAATGAATATTTTATAGCCTTTGGTTCCTTTCCGGCTTTCTTTCAACTTACTGCAAAAGATATAAACGCAATCGGCATACTTGTTGGTAATGATAAGCAATCAGATCAGACAGGCTACCCCTTCCATGGAAAAGAAATACCGGTAATCGACAAGCTGAAAAAAGGAAGCAGCTATCTGGATAATGGTATGGGTAGGATATCCCTGGACAACGAGCTGGTTCTGATCTGTGATTTTAATTCCTTTCACACAATGGATAGCAGCTATGACATGGAAATACTGGATCACCTGACGATTACAAAAAATCAGAATGCAGAAATAAATCAATTACTTACTTCTCTTCCTGAATCCAGAACCATGGTTCCGCAAAATAATCTGGTTAAAAGCCGTCTCTATCAAAGTACTTATCAGGAGAACCTGTATTTTCTGCTTTATTATGCTGCCATGTTTATACTCTGCATAATCTTTCTCTTTTATATATTGAAGCTATTGATTCGAAATAATAGAAAAGAATATACAATTCACCTGATTTACGGCGCTTGCAGAAAGGATATATGGCTTCGACTTTATTGGTATATAACATTCCTGTTCGGCCTTCCCTTCCTTCTGCTTTTTACCTTCAGTGCACAAGGTCTGTCCTTTGTACTGATTCTAATAACTGCTGTTATTCTTCTGCTCGTTCAGGGATGTATTTGTTATTTTAGCATCTGCTCCATCGAGCTTGAAAATTTACTTATTGAAATACGCGATAACTGAAAGGAAGGAATTTTATGGCACTCATACATTGTGAAGATTTAACAAAAAGATTTCATCAGGGAAAACAGGCGATTACAGCAGTTAATCATGTCAGCATGGATATCTGTCCGCATAAAATAACTGCGATTTGCGGTCCCAGCGGATGCGGAAAATCAACCCTGCTTCACATGCTCGGTCTGCTCATGAAGCCGGATGAAGGAAAAATCATCATAAACGGACAGGAGGTGAAAGAAGGAAAAGATCTTCCGGCAATACGCAATGAAAGCTTCGGATATATATTTCAGGAATATGCGTTAATGGAACAGGACACAGTGATGGAAAATATTGCATTGCCATTCGTATATAGTAAGAAGAAAATCCCGGAGATGGAACAGCAAATGATACTATCATCTTTGAGCGAAGCACTGGGAATACAGCAGCTTTTAAATAAAAAAGCCCATGATCTTTCCGGTGGAGAACGGCAAAGAACTGCAATCGCAAGAGCGCTAGTCAATAATCCGTCGATACTACTTGCGGATGAACCCACAGGAGCGCTTGATGCCGAAAATTCTGAACGCGTTTTTCAGATACTCTTAGATTTAAGAAAGCAGGAGAAGGCAATTGTATTTGTGACTCATAATATGGAATTGGCAAAACGCTGCGATACTGTCTATACCATGAAGGATGGCTGCATAGCGGGCATACATACGAATTAACTGCTTTATATTCTGTTAACCATTGATTCCCGCTATTATGCCATTCAATACCAAATACTGGTCATTTCATAGGTAAGGATATAGTATGAAAGTGATACAGAGATGCGTGTGTGATAAAGAATTTACACACCTTGCTATTTCTGAACCTTGCAATAACAGGATGAATTTACAAATGCTTTACTGGAACAAAAAAACAAGGAGGATGCTGTATGAAGCTGAAAAAATGGCATGTATGTCTGGCGATTGTATGCATTTTGTGCTTTGGTTATATAATGTACATTATGAATCCGGAATTCGATGATCTGAAAAGATTTATCAACCCTATTTATGAAGGAGATAAATCCTATAGAGTAGTAAATGAGGAAAATAAAGATGTTACAGAAGCCTTCATTCAAGATACAAGGCTATATCATACCTTTAAGTTTTACGGAAAAATTAAAGATTATATATCTGATAACAATCTGACACTTTGTAAAGACTCCTGATCTGATCGTTTTAGCAATATAAAGGAAAGGATTTTATATGAAATTTGTAGAAGGAGAATTAGAATCAATATTTCAATTCCTTATGTTTCTTCCACTTCTCTTTAAGATACCGGTCTATGCCTCTGCATTTTCAAGACTGAAATCAAATTCAACGATCGGATTTCATAAGATATATTTAGTTCTTACAAATTTATGTATCATAGTAAGCTTTGTTAACCTGCTAACGAAACTGCCTGTTTTTCTCTATTTGCTGTTGTTGTTATTAACTTCGATAGCACCACTCATCATTTTGAATTTAACGAAACGATATTTATCAAATAAAAGTATCTATGCACATTTTATATACATGGGATTTTTACAGCTGCTTTTTTGGATATCCTGTTACTATATTTTCATATGAATAACAATAGATAACAGCTATGATATAGAGAATTACGGAAGCAGCTAACTAGAATGTGCCTCATATTATATCGGATTACACGTTAACAGAAAGGTAAGGTTGAATACTACACAGTATGAATTATCTGAAGCATCTGCAATAACAGTTGAAAGGCTGTATGCGGCTTCATAAAAAAAGACATCTTTTAAGAGCTTTTAACCCCTTAGAAGTTGTCTTTTTCTTATCTTATCCACAATGCTGTTTACAGATTGTCATGATTTTAGCTTTTAATGCTTTCGCTGCATCATAGGGATTTTCCTGCTTCATAATGGCAGATACAACACAGATTCCCTTAATACCCGTTCCCTTTAGAATCTCACAATTTTCTGCATTCAAACCACCGATAGCACCAACCGGAATCGAAACATGTGCACAGATATCCTGCAGTGTTTCCACGCTGGTCAATACAGTCTTCACCTTTGTCGTAGTCGGATAAATTGCGCCGACTCCCAGATAATCAGCACCATCTGCTTCTGCCTGCATGGCAGTATCCACACGCTTCGCCGTTGCACCTACAATTTTATCCGGTCCCATGAGTCTGCGTGCTTCTTTGACGGGCAGATCCTCTGCACCGACATGGACGCCAGCCGCATTCACTGCAAGAGCAATATCCACACGATCGTCAATCATAAGCGGTACCCCATAAGCATCCGTCAGCTTTTTTACTTTGCGGGCAAGCTCATAGTATTCCAGCGTTGTTCTGTTTTTTTCTCTTAACTGCAATAGAGTAACACCGCCGCGTAACGCCTGTTCAAGTCGTCTAAGAAACTCCTCTTCTGATAAACCTGTTGAATCACTTACCAGATATAATGTTAAATCAAATCTCATAGCTCTCTCCTAATCCTTGCTTTTGCAAAATCCATCGCATTTATTTCATATAAAGAATCAAACAGTGATGCATGAAAGCTGCCCGGTCCCTCTGTGATTGAAACACTTTTCTCCGCAGCCAGCTCAAAGGTTATACATGCTGCCAATGCTGCATCAAGCGCAGTCTCTGTAACGGATAGAAATGCGGCAGCAATCACATTCAGCATACAGCCTGTTCCTGTACAAAGCGTCATCATGGAATCCCCGTTCTCTACAAAATATAACTGCTTTCCATCCGTTAGAATATCCACCTCTCCACTGCACAAGACAGTAGTACCATATTTGCGTGCAAGCTCAGCAAGCCACTTCGCGCTCTTTGCAGGAGCTTCCCGATCACCATCACCGACATCGATCCCCAGGGCATGACTGTCACGGCCGCTGACTGCCTTCAGCTCAGAAAGATTTCCTTTTATGATAGAGAAGCTTCCCTCCTGCAACAGCTCCTCTGCAAACGTCTTGCGTAGCTCACTGCAGCCGACACCAACCAGATCAATAATAACCGGAATATCGTTCTTATTTGCACAGTGAAGACTTTTCTTCATGGCAATCGCCCGACTGTCATCAAAGTTACCAAGATTCAGTGCCAGTGCCTTACTGCATGCGGTGATTTGTTCACATTCCATCGGATGCTGCGCCATGATCGGCTTCGCCCCCAGCGCCAGTACAGCATTTGCACAATCGTTCATACTGATTGGATTGGTGATGCAGTGAATCAGATTATGACTGTACTGCAGTTGTTTTCTCAGGATCCAGAGCTTCTCGTACATTCCGTTCTCCTCCCAGCTTTCTCTGCATCTTAAGCAGCATACCGCTGTGCTGCATGGATGTCAGAAATACGAATGCAATACTTCCCCCGATGATGGTTCCCATAAAGAAGCTAGGTACATAAAACATCCAGGTCAGACCGCTTCTTCCCCACAGCAGCGCCATGACCGGATAGGACACGATTGCCCCTATGATTCCTGTACCAATGATTTCCCCCAGAACTGCTGCCCATAATTTCCCTTTGCTGATTTTATAAAAGATTCCTGACAATGCTGCACCAAATACAGCTCCGGTTAATGCTAGCGGCGGGATCCCCATAACCGCCATACGAATCACCCCAATCAGTACCGCACACAGAAACGAATACCAGGGTCCCATCAATACTGCCACTGTAATATTGATAAAGTGTGCCATCGGACACATTCCCTCCACACGCAGAATTGGTGATATGACAACTCCCACGGCCACCATCATCGCCAGAAATACATGGCGGAAAACACGATTTTCATTTTTCATTTCTACTTACCTCCTGTTTGCTTTCCTTCGGGATATAAACAGGAAGCACAAAGAAAACAGCTCTCCCGGTAGATATCCCAAGATCGGTCGAAGCCATACAGCTTCCTCTCAGCCTGTCTGGCAGGCTCCCTCGCTGAAGTTCTTTGTACGGTCGGAGCTCCCCTTCCGTATGCAGCAACAAAAAAGAGATACAGCAAACGCAGGCCATATCTCAATATGCAGTCACTCATATTGTACACAGTTCCCTACGTCGGCATTATCCGAATCAGGTTATGGGTCGAAGCAAGCGCTTCCTCTCAGCCGTTTCCAGCTCCCCTTTTTTATTACATTAAAATGTTACCACGGTTCAAAAGGAATTGCAATGCTGTTTTTTCTGAATGACTAAGATAAGAAATAAACATGGTTTCGGAGATTCTCAACAAAAAAATGACCGTTTCCACCCTATAGGATACCGCTTGTCCCAGAATGCTTGCAATTTCGCCGGTATTCTTTATGATGAATGTAAGAGGTCAGTGTTTATACAGCCGTTCCGTTGTCCTATTCACTCCGACCTCTGCATACTGTTATGAAAAGAAAGGAGGTGTGGGTAGTATGCTGCAGGAGAGAATTGATGATTATAAGCATATGATTGTATCAGAACAGCCTATTTTTCATGCATACATCGACATGCGTACAAATACGCAATATCATTTAAACGTATATGTTTCACCATGGTATAAAGCATACAATTATATTTTCTGGATTCAGAATACAGCAAAAGATAAAAGCAGAATCTTTCGCACGGAGCATGTAACACTGGACACATTTCTTGCGAATTATGTTTCCAATGATAAAAATACACACGAGCATTTAATTCGCGAGTATATATCAGAATGGCTTTCATCCGGTGTTCTCAATGCTGAGGAAACTATCTTTTGAATGCATTTACAGTCTGCCTGTTAATAAATAAACAGGCTTCTCTTGACTGCATAGTGTATTGCAGTTACAATACACTTGAAGAGAGGTGATTGTGCATGAACCTACAACATATAACGTTTAACAAAAAAGAGCCGATGTATCCGCAGCTCAGTCGTTATATCAAAAAGCTGATTCTCGCCGATGAGCTGAAGCACTATGAGGAGCTTCCCAGTCGCCGTGAGCTTGCACTACAGCTCTCCATCAATCCCAACACGGTACAAAAAGCCTATAAACAGCTGGAAGATGAGGGAATTATAAAGACGATCAGCAATGTGAAAAGCGTTGTTATTGTCAATGAGGAAACCTTGGAAAAGCTGCGCAATGAAATGATTGAGGAAACGATGAAGGAATTTGTAAAGGAGTGTCAGACAAGCGGCCTGGATTTTCAACAGACGATTGCCTGGCTTACAAAGCTATGGAACACATAATTTTTATTTCCAGCAAGTGTATTGCACCCGCAATACAGAAAGGAGACTGCAATGAAAGAAATTCGTTTATTTATTGAAAACACGTCTGCACCCTATGTGAATAAGATCATATTTCTGTACGCGGACATCTTTCTCGTCCAGCTAGCACTATGCTTTATCAATATCACTGAGGATATGAACGCTATTATGTTTCTGACGTTCTATCCGAGCTTTCTACTGCTCTTTCTGATTCACAGAAGCCGCTATAAAACCTTTATGAGTGAAGGCGGATTAACCCGTGTTCGCCTACTTCCGATTCGTAAATCAACCTTTCTCTATAGTGAGCTGCTGTTTCAATTTATGACCTATCTTGGCTTACTATGCACACACATACTGGCATGGACTGCTCTTTACTTCATGGTGGCAGATAAACAGCCGTTTCTCAGCAATTCCTTTCTGTTCTTTCAGCTCTTGCAGGCAACCGCAACAGCCTATATGCCCTTTACTGTAGCTGTTTTAATCCTCGATATATTAAAAATGATTACAGTAACCTGCATCAGCACCCTTTTATTGATCGGTATGGAGACATATAAAGGATTACAAACAGTCCTACTGTATGCCGGTCTTCTAATAATTTTCCTCTTTATTAAGTTGATTATGGCACAAACGATGCCAGATCTACAGGCAATTGAGGACTGGTATGCAGCTGCTGCCATGCTGCTGCTTATCCCCGTACATGCAATACAGTTGAAATCCTGCTTCATGTGGAAAAGGAGGAAGATGAAATGAATAAGACAACTGCCTTTATAGCCTCTACAGCCCTTGCCTCTATTTTATGCATGAGTCTACCTCTCCTATATGCCGGACAAGCAGACTTCCCTATACAGGATGTGATGGGGAATCGCTCAGCACTGCATGGTGTCGGCTTTGATAGTACCGTAAATCTGAAGGAGGCATCCATTTTGATATCCTATGATGAGCGTGCCAGAGTATCTCATGAAATAAGAAATCCGCAGGGATATCCAGGTTCCTCTTATACATCCTTCACATATGTATGCGAGGATGACTGCAAGCCAATTAGTGACTGGGAAAAAACAAAGGATCAAAACAGAACAGATATGACAGCCTATGAGCGGCAGCTGAATAAAGCATCATTATATGTATCCGTAATGGTGACAGATAATCAACAGCTGGTAAACGATTTGGGATTTATTAAGACAGAGTTAACTTATAATGCGGATAAGGAGCATATTCTGAAAGAAGAAGGTACGTACGATACAGAAGAAAAAAAGATCATTCCTGGATGGATTCAGCCGGAAAATATGGAAGAGTCCGGTGGATCAAGTATACCTGTATTTCACGATGGTTCCTATTACATTCTTCCTTTAAGCACCACCGCTATGAGCGGTCAGAATTATATCTATCGTGCAACAATAATGAACTATCCGGAAAGCTATAGCATCAATACAGATACGGAGCACAACTATTACGATATAAGTACACGGCTGAAGGCGGAAAAGCTGACAAACGTAAGCATGGACCGCAATTATTTTGCAATGCAGCTCTCGTCAAACCATATATTCGTATTCAGCGAAAAAAATCAAGAGCTGTATATTACAAAGTATGACCTTACCGGTAATTTGAAGGATGAAATCAGCATAAAGGACTTCCATTATTTTGATACCATTTATAAGAATGACAATTATCTTTGCTTCAGCTATGATGATACTATTCAGATATTGAATACGGATACCATGCAGCTCATAAGTGTTAAAAACAAGCAGCTTCTTTCAGATGGCGCTAATCAGGAGTATATCAGCATCTATGATATTCTATATAAAAATGGAAAAATTTATGTTTCTATGAGCACAGACACAGGATATTATACGAACAAGCTCCTTGTTATAGAAAACGGCAAGACCGTATATGTCGGCACTCTGGATTTCTTAAAACTAAAGCCTGCTCTTACTGAGCTGCCCGCTGATTGTATTCCTATCAAATTCAGGAGGTGAAGGAAAATGCTGAAACGCGAATTTAAACAACATATGCGCCGCCTTTCCAAAGTACTACTGGCAATTACACTCGCCTATTTCATAGCCTCAGTCTTTATCATGCAGAGCATCGCATCAAATATCCGTTTGCTATACAGCAGTGATTCATGGATTGAGCTATTGCCGCTAGTTTATAACCTCTTTTATGGTGTTACGGTCTGTTTCTTTGTATTTATATTTTTCTACTATATCCTGCGGACACTGTTTGATTACCGTCAGGGAAAGACGCGATGGATGCTGCTGGCTTATACACAAAAGCCGCGCATTGTCGCAGATGCTCTCCTGTTGGCCATCCTATTGCTTGTCTTTTATCTGACTAGTCTAACAATTTTATATTTTGGATTTCAATATCACTTACAGCTGCTGGAAAATCAGCATCTGTTTCTCCCTGAGAAATATCAATCATTTACAACAATGCTCTCCATGCAGCGCGCTTTCCCCTTCTTATATCCTACATCTGTTACATCTATTCTGTTTCTAATCAGTTTATATATATCTGTCGTTACAGGCGGCATCTCCGTTATATATGCCTGCAGAGCAGAAATTCCCCGCATAAGTTGTTGGCTGTATCCGAGCTATCTTCTGTTAATGTATCTGAGCTATACCTCATGGAAATCATGTATACTCATGTTGTTTATTTCCTTATTGTATAGTGTGCTATTTATCATACAAATAAAAAATTGCTGTGATTATAAACAGCCGGGAGGTTACAAATGCTAAAATTAGAAAATGTAAAAAGGCTGTACTCCAATAACCGGGGTCTGCGCAATACCACAATAGAATTTCACGAAGGGGAGATTACAGGCATCCTTGGAAGAAACGGCAGCGGCAAGACTACGCTGCTCAAAGCTATTCTAAACCTCATTCCACTGGATGATGGATTGATAACATGGAACGATAAAGCTGTGGAGGAGCAGTTTGATAAGATTGCCTTCATCACAGAGGATGGCAGTTATTTTCCCTATATGTCTCCAAAGGAGTACGGTGAATTTCTTACGCTGTATTATCCTGTTTTCTCCAAAGAACGCTATTTTGACTTCCTTGCACAATTTGAGGTAAGCAAAACAGATACCATCCGCACGCTTTCCAAGGGGCAGCAGCTAAAGGTGGAAATCAGCGCCGGTTTTGCAATGAACGCAAAGCTTATCATACTGGATGAGCCGTTTACCACACTGGATGTATATGCGAAAGAAGATACTGTCAGACAGCTGATTGAACAGGTAAAAGAAGATGTCATCATTTTGATTTCCACGCATAACATAGAAGAGATTGAAGCTGTGATTGACCGTTGTATTGTTCTTGATAACGGTATCGTCAAAGAAGATATCATGATGGATGAATTAAACGAAAGTGGTAAGGATTTGCGTGCTCTGCTGGACCCTTACCGCCCTGCCGCAAGAATATAGCCGCTTCATGAAAGGAGGTCTGCCTGTGCAAGGTAAAAAAAGCGTAATTCCCTATACTAGCTGGATAGCAGCCCTTGCTTTCGATACCCTGATCGTTATCGACAGATATCCTATGGCGCTGATCCTTTTCCTGTTATTAGCTGATCGCTGCTACCGCCTGCTTCAGCAAAAACAGGCAGGTATCCATGGAATGCTTATCTGCCTGTGTGGAGAGATGCTGTTTTCATTCTTCTGCATTATTCTAACAAGCTTGTCACAACTGCCTTTGTCCGCAGATCAGAACACGCTATTGCTTTTTCATCCTGCCGCTTGCTGCATATTATCAGTTTCTGCCTATCTCATTCATAAAACCTTTAAAACCATGGATTACAGTCTTTTGAAAATTGTGAAATACAGATATCTCACAGATTCAAAAGCTGCGGGCAGAAAAAAAGAAGCTGCATCACAAATTCATACACTCTTATAGAAGCTAAGAATTCAATCTGTTTATAGCATACGGCTGTTGAATTCTTTTTTCTATACGTGGAAAGATTCTGCTTTGCTAAGCCTCTTTTTATCATTTAATGCTTAAAGTGTCGTACTCCTGTATAAACCATTGCAATGCCATGCTCATTGCATACGTCAATGGACAGCTGATCCTTAATGGAACCACCCGGCTGAATGATAGCAGTAACGCCTGCTTTTACAGCCTCCTCAACGGTATCCGGCATCGGGAAGAACGCATCGGAGCTCATAATAGAGCCTTTTGCTTTTTCTCCTGCCTGTTCAATGGCAATCTTCGCAGCACCGACACGGTTCATCTGACCGGCACCGACACCAATGGTCATATTATCCTTTACAAGAACAATGGCATTGGATTTGACATGCTTAACCACCTTCCATGCGAACAACAGCTGTTCCAGCTCTTCCTCTGTAGGCTTGCGGTTTGTCACACAGCGAAGATCCTCTGCTGTGATTTTATGATCATCAATATCCTGTACAAGCAGACCGTCATTTACATTTGTGACCTTATATCTGGCATTTACCTCCAGTGAGGTATCCAGCTGCATCAGACGGATATTCTTCTTCTTGGATAAAATTTCAAATGCATCTTCATCAAAGGCTGGTGCGATAATAATTTCCAGGAAGATTTTAGACAGCTTTTCTGCCACTGACGCATGAATCGGTTCATTGAAGGCAACGATACCGCCAAAGATAGAAACCGGATCAGCCTCATATGCCTTATCCCATGCTTCCTCAATCGTTTTTCCGATACCAACACCGCAAGGATTCATATGCTTCAAGCCGACAACTGCCGGCTGCCCTTCAAAGTCCTTCAGTATCTCAATTGCAGCATTGCCGTCCTGTATATTGTTATAGGATAGCTCCTTGCCATGCAGCTGCTTCGCATTTGCCAGAGAATACTGCGGGTTCATTCCCTTATAGAAGGCAGCACTCTGATGCGGGTTTTCTCCATAGCGAAGCTCCTGTACCTTATCAAAGGTGATCGTAAACTTCTCCGGATATTTCTCGCCTGTTCTCTCTGTCAGATAGCTTGCGATCATCGTGTCATAGCTTGCGGTATGGCGGAACACCTTCGCCGCAAGGTATTCTCTTGTGACAGGGCAGGTTTCCCCGTTTTCACGCAGCTCCTTTAACACACCATCATAATCTGATGGGTCACAGAGAACAGGAATAAACTTATAATTTTTTGAAGCACTGCGCAGCATGCTTGGACCGCCGATATCGATATTCTCAATGATTTCCTCATGACTGACACCCGGCTTCTGTACGGTTTCCTTGAACGGATACAGATTCACACATACCAGATCGATATACTGGATTCCCAGCTCTTCAATCTGCCGGACATGATCAGGATTATCTCTCACACAAAGCAATGCCCCGTGAACCTTTGGATGCAGTGTTTTTACACGCCCATCCATGATTTCCGGAAAATCCGTTACCTCGGAAATACCGATCGTCTTGATACCTGCAGCTTCCAGCGCCTTTTTTGTACCACCGGTAGAGATGATTTCATATCCCAGTTCTACCAGACCGGATACAAACGGAACCAGATTTGTTTTATCAGAAACACTAACTAATGCTCGCTTCATTATGCTTCCTCGCTTTCTATCATTTTACATACATGCTTTACTACCTTTGGAAACATGTCATACTCCAGCGCATGCACATGCTCTTCCAGGGTTTCCAGTGACCAGGAGGGATCGATTTTAATTTTCTCCTGATGGATGATTTCACCTGTATCCACACCTTCATCTACAAAATGAACGGTAACACCTGTGAAATCAACCTTTGCCTCATACGCATCCTGAATACTGTGTGCCCCCGGGAAATTGGGAAGATATGCCGGATGCAGATTGATGATGCGTCTTGGAAAGCTTTCCAGCAGGACCTTACCGATAAAACGCATATAGCCGGCAAGAACGATCAGCTCCACCTGATGCTCCTTCAATATGCTCAGAATTTCCTGTTCGTACGGCTCCTTGCCTGCATACGCCTTTGGATCTACAAATACACAGGGGATTTGCAGCTTTTCAGCACGCTCTTTTGCATAGGCATGCTCCTTATCGATAATCAGAACCTTGCAGACGGCATTGTTGACATGACCGTTGTTTATTTCCTGCACAATATTCTCGAAATTGGAGCCGTTTCCACTCGCAAAAATCGCAATATTTACCATTTTACATCCACGCTTCCACTATTTGTCACTTCACCGATGACATAGGATTCCTCATGGATTTCCTTCAACAGGCTCTGTACGGTATCCACATCCTTTTTATCGACAGCCATCATAAAGCCGATACCCATGTTGAATACATTGCACATTTCATTCATGGGAATATTTCCATATTTCGCAATCATATCAAAGATAGGCTTGTGCGGATAAGCTGTTGTATCAATGGTGACACCCTGCCCTTCCTTCAGCATTCTAGGCACATTTTCATAGAAGCCGCCTCCGGTGATGTGGCTCATTCCCTTGATATCAACCTTACCAAGCAGGTGCTTGATTGCCTTAACATAAATCTTTGTCGGTGTTAACAGCACATCTCCCAGCTTCTGATTACCGATCTCTTCATATTCCTTATGCAGATCCAGCTTGGCATCCTTTAACAGTACCTTACGGATCAAAGAGAATCCATTGGAATGTACACCGCTGCTTGGAAGACCGATCAGGACATTACCTTCCTCGATTTTCTGTCCGTCCAGCAGATTGCATTTATCCACGGCACCCACACAGAAGCCCGCAATATCATAATGCTTCACATCATACATATCCGGCATTTCAGCAGTCTCTCCACCAATCAACGCACATTCTGCCTGCACACAGCCATCTGCTACACCCTTTACCAGCTGTTCGATTTTCTTCGGTTCATTTTTACCTACTGCCAGATAATCCAGGAAGAAGATTGGCGCTGCCCCCTGTACAAGAACATCATTAACGCACATTGCCACAGCATCGATACCGACTGTGTCATGCTTATCCATTTCAAATGCCACAAGCAGCTTTGTACCAACACCATCGGTTCCGCTTACCAGAACCGGTTCCTTCATGTTTAATACGGAAAGATCAAACATACCGCCAAAGGCACCGATGGAATCAATTGCTCCCCTTACCTTTGTTCTAGCGACATGACTCTTAATCAGACGAACGGATTCATATCCGGCTTCCAGATCGACTCCGGCTTCTCTATACTTATCACTCATACACGTTCTCGCTTTCTTCTTTTATTTTTCCCAGGACATTTTATCATTGTCCGCTTTCTTTTCAACCGTTTTTTTCTCTACCGGCTTTACCGGTTTTTCAGGCTTTTTTTCTCCCTGCTTCCTTACGCTATCCGCTGCCTGTACGACAACATTTGTATCGTTATCACTGGCAGGGATACCGGAGAAATTCACATTTCTTGTGACCTTGGCATCATACGTATTCGCTCGGACGATTTCACCAAGATCAATCCCGGTCGTTTCCTTCATGGATTCAAACAGCTTCGTCATGACACCGGGAACATTTCCGGCCACAGAATCAATGCTGCTGGAATCATTACCGGAACCGATAACAGTAATCTTATCAATCTGTGTTAACGGTTCAGCTATCTTACCTGCCACATCCGGAAGAACCTTGATCAGCATTTCCGCCACAGCTGCACCGGTATATTTCTGGTAGGCCTCTGCTTTTTTATCCATAGCCTCAGCCTCGGCAATACCCTTTGCACGAATTGCTTCCGCCTCCGCTTCACCAACCAGCTGAATACCCTGTGCTTCCCGTTCCCGGCTGTATCGGTCAGCATCCGCTTTCGCACGCTGTGCTTCCGCTTCCTGCTGAATTTCAAACTTTTTTGCTTCTGCTTCCTTCTGACGGGTATACAGCTCTGCATCTGCTTTCTGCTGTACTGCGAATTTTTCAGCCTCCGCCTGTTTCTTGACCTCTGCCTCCAGTGCCTTTTCCTTAACCTCTGCCTCTTTTGACTTCAGAAGAACTTCCCGTTCCTGCTTCGCAATATTGGCATCCGCCGAGGTGACCTCAATCGTTTTTCTCTGGTTTTCCTTTTCGATTTCATAAGCCGCATCTGCTGTCGCCTGCTTCACATCGGCAACCTTTTTCAGCTCTGCCTTCTGAATACTCAAATCATTGTTCTTGATAGCAATTTCACGCTCTGCCGCAACTCTGGCATCATTGGCCTGACGATCGGCATCCGCCTTCGCAACAGCGATTTCCTTATCTGCCTCCGCCTTTGCGATTGCGGCTTTTTTCTTGATCTGTGAAATATTATCAATACCCAGATCGTCGATAACCCCGTTTGCATCTGTGAAATTCTGAACATTGAAGCTGACGATATTCAAACCCATTGCCGCTAAATCCGGCATCGCATTTTCCTTTACCAGCTCAGCGAATTTCTGGCGGTCACTGACCATTTCCTCCAGACGCATGCGCCCGACGATTTCACGCATATTTCCCTCCAGAACCTCACGGGCAACACGTGCCATGTAGTCACTGTTCTGATTCAGGAAGTTCTGTGCTGCAAGCTCCAGCTTATTGCTGTCACTGCCAACCTTAACATTGACTGCGGCATCTACCTGAATATTGATATAATCAGCGGTAGGTACCATACTACTTGTTTTAACATCGATCGGAATCAGCTTCAGACTCAGCTTATCCAGACGCTCCAGAAACGGAATTTTAATGCTGGCCCTTCCCACGATGATTTTCTTCCTCAAACCGGAAATGATATAGGCTGTGTCAGGCGGTGCCTTGACATAGCCTATAGTTACGATCAGAAGAAGCAAAATAATAACGATCGCCCCACCGATATAAGGCAGTAAGGATTGTATATCCATAGATTGCTCCTCTTTTACGCGCTTTTGCGTTTTCCTAAATAGTTTTTTATTTATTTCTGAAGTAGTTTACACCGTTCTGGAAAATATTCTGGTATTTATCCCCATCGATATTTTTAAACAGTCCGTCTTCATAACGCTCACTGTGTCCCATCTTACCGAAGATTCTACCATCCAGGGAAGTAATACCTTCAATGGCATAGCTGGAACCGTTGATATTATAGGTACCAGATATGGTTGGATTGCCATCCAGATCCACATACTGTGTAGCAACCTGTCCGTTTTCAAACAGCTGCTTAGCAACCTCATCACTGACGACAAATTTTCCTTCGCCATGTGACATTGCGATGGAATGTCCCTGTCCCGGTGTAAAGCTGGACAGCCATGGTGATTTGTTGGAGGTTATTTTCGTTGTCGCCATATGGGATACATGACGGTTGATATTGTTTCTGAACAGGGTCGGTGATTCCTCACTCAGCTTGGTGATATCTCCATATGGCAGCAGACCGGATTTAATCAGTGCCTGGAATCCATTACAGATACCGAGAATCAGACCATCATTTTCCAACAGTGTCTGCACGGCCTTGTTTACGGAAGGATTGCTTAAGACATTGGCAATAAACTTACCGCTTCCATCCGGCTCATCCCCACTGGAGAAGCCGCCGACAACCATCAGAATCTGAGCCGATGCAATTTTTTCACTCAGCTCCTTCAGACTGCGTTCAATGCTTTCTACATTCAGATTGTTGAAGACATAGATTTCAGCTTCCGCACCTGCGCGCTCAAACTGCTGTTTTGTATCATATTCACAGTTCTGTCCTGGGAATACCGGAATAATAACCTTAGGCTTGTCTATCGTCTTTTTCGCATGAATACGCTCGTTTGCAGTATACTCCGGTGTTTCAATAACACCCTTTTCCTGATCCACTGTCATTGGATAAATGGTGTTGTAGCGCTCACACCATGCGGCGATAGCTTTATCGATTGTGATGCAGTCCTCATTGATGCAGATCGTGTCGGCTTCCGTCGTTTTCCCAAGCAATACAAAGGCTTCATCATAAATCGCTTCATTACTTTCTACAACGATGCTTCCGATGCTCAGATCAAAGATATTTTCGCTTGTCTTCACCTCAACACCGACTTTATTACCGAAGCTCATCTTGCATAGTGCTTCCGCAAGTCCTCCGAATTTCACAGTTGCAGCTGAGCAGATCACGCCTTTACGAATCAGCTCACGCACCTTGGCGAAGTTTGCTTTCAGCTCTTCATAATTCGGTGTTTTATTATTGTTCGGTGTATGCTTTATGTAATAGATATGATGTCCGGCTTCCTTAAACTCCGGTGAAATAATGTGCTCTGTTTTTTCCGTTGTGACCGCAAAGGTAATCAATGTTGGCGGAACACTGATGTCGTTAAATGTTCCGGACATGGAATCCTTACCGCCGATGGCAGGTGTTTCAAATGCCATTTCCGCTTCAATCAGCCCCAGCAGTGCCTGCATTGGTTTTCCCCATTTTTCAGGATCGGTATGCAGTCGCTCAAAGTATTCCTGATTTGTCAGACGGCAGGTTTCATAGTTGCCGCCCATAGCGGTTACACGGGCAAGTGCTTCAACAACTGAATAGCTGGCACCCAGATATGGAGAGTATAGGGATAACTCCGGATGATAGCCGTGAGTCATGATGGAGCATGTATTGGTAAAGCCGAATACCGGCAGCTTCTGCACACTTCCTTCGGTTTCCGTTAACTGATATTTTCCGCCAAATGGCATGAGAACGGTTGATTTTCCAATGGAAGCATCAAACATTTCCGCAAGTCCGATCTGGGATGCCACATTTGGCTGCTTCAGGTTTTCTTCCATTGAGGTTACCTCACTATGGAATGGGTCGGTATCACTCAAGCCTTCACGGATCAGTACATCCTGTAAACCGCGGACACCGTTGGTATCCAGAAAATCACGGGAGATGTTTACGATTTCCTCTCCATGGAAGCTCATCACCAGACGGCGCTCCTCTGTGACAACTGCAACAATGCAGGAATCCAGATTCTCTTCATATGCAAGCTGCTTGAATTCCTCAAATTTATCAGCTTCAATCAAAACAGCCATACGCTCCTGCGATTCAGAAATAGCAAGCTCTGTACCGGATAAACCACTGTATTTTACAGGAACCTTATCCAGGTCAATTTTCAGTCCATCCGCAATTTCACCTACTGCGACACTCACACCGCCGGCACCGAAGTCATTTGCCTTTTTAATCAGTCTGGTTGCCTTCGGATTACGGAACAGTCTCTGCAGCTTACGCTCGATTGGCGCATTTCCCTTCTGAACCTCACTGGAACATTTTGTAAGAGAGGTATCGTTATGCTCCTTACTGGAACCGGTTGCTCCACCGACACCGTCACGACCGGTTGCTCCACCGATCAGTACGACAATATCTCCGGTTTCCGGTTTTTTACGCACAACATTTTCTTTTGGTGCGGCACCTACAACTGCACCCACCTCCATACGTTTTGCGACATAGCCGTCATTGAAGATTTCCTTTATATAGGTAGTTGCTAGACCAATCTGGTTTCCGTAGGAGGAATATCCTGCGGCAGCTCCCTTTGATATACGGCTCTGCGGCAGCTTGTTTGGAAGTGCTTCTCTGATATCCTTTGTAATATCTCCGGCACCTGTGATACGCATTGCCTGATATACATAGCTTCTTCCGGACAGCGGATCACGTATTGCTCCGCCGATGCACGTGCTTGCACCGCCGAACGGTTCAATCTCCGTCGGATGATTGTGTGTTTCATTTTTAAACATCAACAGCCACTGCTGATCCTCACCATCCACATCCACGGTTACTTCAATCGAACATGCATTGATT
>SKEY01000837.1_pt1 | contig 45944 bp, 47 predicted proteins | sample 4843871 | NCBI WGS metagenome assembly SKEY01 (sample SAMN11008797, study PRJNA524170) | human gut metagenome | biome: Human fecal sample; material: Feces; isolation source: fecal sample from pouch patient p36 | host: Homo sapiens | place: Israel: Tel-Aviv | collected 2016-12-04
GTAATATATAATAAAGAAAAATATACCCCTGAAATACAAATGATTTTTGCATCATATACATACCAAATTACATATTTACTTAAAACTTTTGATTTTGATTATAACTTCTATACTAACAAAAGCAATGTGGTTTCATTTGTTACATTTTGTTGTAATACGGAGGATTATGATATAGCAGTAAATTGTACTGAAAAATTCGTTAGAAGTACCTGCAATAAATTTGGTTCTCCAGATAGTTATGTATTATACCATTCTCAAAAAGGCTCTTGGCTATTAACATTTGCAATATCACCATTAATTGCCCTTGCCATAGTTAGAATGGTAAAATACTCTTTTAATTTGAATATAGAACTGCGTATAAAGAATAAACTATATCAAAAATTAGCAGTCTTGTTAGATCAAAATTTATCAATTGAGGATTTGAATAAAATTACAGATGTAGCGGTTAGAGCAAATCTTATAGAAGAAAAAGAAAATAGTACTCAATTAAATACAGAACTAGGATCTTTGTTGGATATAGTAAGAAATATAGAAATCGGATTATAAATCAGGGGGATACTTCCCCTGATTTATTAATATATTGAATAATTTTATTTACATTGGATAGTAAAATTTCTTTTGGATAAGAAAGATTTATTCTAAACCAATAGTATTTGTTTGAAAAAAATAGATACCGAGAGTGAGGAATAGTTATAATGTTCAACTTGTCAGATAACTCTTCCGAAATTTTATCGTCATTCAAAGTCCTAAAACAGTATTTAGGAATACCCATTATACAAAACATGCCTCCTTGACAGCTTGCTAATTTTACCTTCGTTTTAACACAAAGTGAACTCAATATTTCATAATTTATAGAGCAGTAATTACAAATATTTTGGATGTAAGTTTCTACTATATTTTTGTTATTATCTGAATACAAATTAAGAAATACTTCTAATTGTTTATAACTTAATGAGCCAAGTTTATATACACTTTGCTTTTCTATTTCGCTTATATACCTTTGGGGTCCATAAACTAAACAAGTTTTTGCCCCATTCAAAAATAGATTTTTGCTAAGAGAGCGAAAAATAAAAACATTCTCATTATGATTAAAAATATTCAGTTCAGATAAAAGATTAATATTATTGTTCCAGGGCATACCCCCATATATGTAATCAATAAAAATAAAAATATTTAGATGATGACAAATATTAAAAATTTTTGTATAAAAATCTTCCGTCAAAGATATACCTGATCCAAAAAGAGGATCGGTTATAATTAGTAGTTCTATCCTTTGTGATATTAATTGCTGTTCCAATTCTGCAATATCAAATTTCAAATTTCCATTATCATCCAATACCTGATAATAATAAATGTTTCCATGTAATTTCTTTAGCATATCAATATAAGTAAAATAAGTAGGAGATAATAATAAGGAGTTTAGTGTTCCTTTTTCAAATAATAATTCTAAAATCAAATATGCTGCTACAGTTCCATTAGGAAATATTGAAATATTTTTAGCAATTTCTTCTGGTAATTTCTGATTTTTAGCAAAATATCTTTTATAGATTTCCATTTCATTAACAAAATAATATTGCTTAATTGCAGGAATTTCTTCCGATAAGTTAGTCGGATTTGTAAAACAACTAGGAATATTATAAAATTGGGGATTATGTAAGTCCCAATCAGAAATAAAAAACTTTTGTGATCTTAAAGTGGGATTAATAATATTCCCTATGTTAGAATCATAATTTACAGGTATTTTCATTGTACCTCCGTAATAAATAAGTTCTCATTTTGGGATTTATATCATAAATTTCGTAACCCTTATTCAAAAAATCCGAGATTCCCTTTAAATCTGCATAGGGTAAAGAAAGATAATCAGGACTCTGAGTTGTGATTTTATCATGTAAAATATTGCCATACATTAAAAATCGAAGCTCATTACCATAGTAAAATTCTAAATTTATAGCACTTTGATGAATTTTAAAGGCTGTTTTCAAGCTTGGAAAATTACTTGGATGGACAGTACTAATAATGGCATTATAATTTTGTTCTAAACTATATTTGTTTAGGTGCTGTAAAAGCATATATAAATAACCATTTCCTTGCCATTTCGGAGCTATAATTCCATGTTCAAATTGAATGATATTATTTTTGTTTTTCGTAATAAATTTTGTTAGATCAGTTTTTGCTTTGCTTGGTGTAACATATGAAGCAAAACCTAATAGAGTATTATCGTAAAAAACTCCAATCATTATTCCAGCACCAAGAAGAATATATTCTAAATAGTCTGTATCAGGTTTCACAAATGTCTCTCTAAGAAAAGAGGATTCTATCAGTGAATCTCTACACTGTACTATCGCATCTATTTGTTGAATATTTAATTGCTTAAAACATAAATTATAAGTATTCATATTACCCCCTTCTGTTTGACAATCAAATTTATATTACAAGATAATTAGATATTATCCTTGGTTCATATAACCTCAAATTCTATATTTATTATAACGCATTCTACATTTTTGCACAACATCTCCTGAGTTAAAATCACCATGCCTTTGAGTCTGAATAATGTTTGTCTCTTTTATTTTATTAAAAAAGTGCATATCCTGAAACTGAATATGCACTCCAAATAGCATTATATATTTATTTTCTTTTGCACAAAAAAGCACGATATTTTCTAAAACTCTATCTGTGTGTCAAAGTAAAAGCTTCTTCCACTTCCTAATCTTTGTCCGAAATGTTCCAAAGGGGGCTACTGTATTTACATGAATAAACTTATAAACTTCCCATACTGCTGTTTTGGTAGCTTCATCTGCCCACTTTCTTTTATGTGGTAAAAATAGCTCCTCTTCCGTCATAGAATCAATCATTGTAAAAATTCTCTGTATATTATCATCCAGCATGCCCATTAGTTCTTTTAGAGATAAATGTGCATAGGTATCGGTAAACCACTGATACAATTCCCCCAATTGATTCCACTTAAAACCATCCGATGGTGTTTTCACTGGAAGTCCAGCCTGTTCATCATTTTCCCATTTCAATACTAATGTGGTCCACCCAACCTGATATGCAAGATTTTCTGCAGGTGTTCGATCTACCTCCATACATCGTTTGTCCTTCAAGGATTCCGGGATATCCTCAAACTCTGCAATATATTTGTCGTAAGCCCTCTTGATTTCTGCCTTTAGTTCCTCTTTATTTTCATACGTCTTCATCGTTTACCTCGCAGTCTTCCGTCTTTACTCCTTGTTCCATACTCCAAAATTGATTATCCCCTACGAATTTCAATAAGCTGAAGTACATCCGCAAACATTTCTCCTTGATCTTCTAAATCAATCATAAGCCATTTTTGTCCATTTCCCCATCTTGTTTTTTCGTAAAGTTCTCTTAATTCTGGGGCACAGTCGCATAAAATATTCTCAACTGCTTCTTTTACTTTTGAACCAATCACAACCAGCACTGTGAAATACCCTTCTCTTGGATATATCGTACACAGGCTTTTCCCAGACTTTTTAAATTTTACATTCCAACCACGTTCCAAACTACAACGGCTAAATTCTATTTTCTCATTGCACCTGTACTTCTTTTTAATCTCGGAGCAAAATTGCATAAACACCGGATTTCTAATATATGCTGCAAAATCCTCTAATACCGGAATTTCCTCTTGGTTTTTTATATCAATCATAACCATTCTCCTTTGCTCTTTATAGAAACTGAAGTCTATGGCTTTTCTTCAAACTTAACATGTTAAAGCCTCATCTTGTGCTCTGCTTATCCTCGCTCCTCCATAAACCTATAATATGAACTTCAGTATATCACATCAACGTCCGTTCTTGTGAGATAACTGGAATTTTTTGTTGAAACACTTAAACAAATGAAGCATAAATAACATAAATTTCTGCAATCAAAACAATTCCGAGAACGCCATCTATCATCAAATTATACTGTATATCTGTCAAAAATGTTTTTGAATGTGTCAGGAAGTATTTAATATTTTCTTTCCCAGTCAAAAGTGTAATTATGAGTAACAAAATAGGAAATAAAAAAATCTCTACCTTATTTCCAAAATCATCTGCTATCCCATTTGCAAAATGAACAGGAATAATCTGAGGTAAGAAAAACACGCTTACTATTGCTAATAAAATACCAATACTGCACATTCCCCATGTTAATTTTCTGCTTCCTACAAGTTTCATAAAAATGCCTTCTTTCTGCAAAAATTAATTTTATAGTTTTTCTCCTGGCTATGCCTATTTCTCCACAAATCTAATAATATGGACTTCAGTATATCATATCATTTATATCGCATCAACATCCAATCTTGTGAGGTACATTTGAAATAATTCCGGCTAAATACTCCTTGCTGTCTTGCCCCTTCTACTCTGTATCGGATTTCTCTTGATCTGCGTCTTCTCTTTTATTCTTCCTTTTCGTTAACCTGTTTTTCACTTCAACCAAACCTACAAAGGCAACAACCACTGTAGCCATCCCCATTCCTATCCCTGAAGCAATATCATTGATGATATTTTGAGCAGGAGATAACGCCATTCCCAGTAAAACGCCATATACCATCGCAAATAGTAGAACAGAAAGGAGGTCTTTGACCTTACGTTCACGAAATGTCTTCTTATACTTTTCCTCCCATTCTTCTTTCAGACTTTGCAATTCTACTTTCCCTTTTTTCCCATCCTCTAATAATAATGTAAAAGGTACATAAGCTCCGATCAAAACGCTAATTGTTATATTTGGAATTTCTAAAGCCAATTTCGAAGCATCACGACTTGCAATAATAAATCCCGATATGCAGGCACCCACATACGCCATAAAAATATAGCGTTTTTTTTCACTTATCCCCAAATCACTTTTTTTAAAACATAAAGAAAACAGATAGTCCATAGCCCAAATCAAAAGAAGTAATAGCACTGCACATATCACAGCATTAAAGTTAGCCTCTATGAGTAACGAAAAGCAAATATATGCATACGATGATATGAGCATAAGCAAAACATAAACAAGTTGCTGTATCGGCTTCTTGATTCTATTTACAAATTCAAAAACCCAATATTTTTCCCTATAAACACAATAAATAAAGCCCACCGTAAGTATCATGCTGATAGCATAAGATATTATTAAAACTCTCTCCATGTATTATTTCTCCTTTGTAAAAACTGTTTGATATAGCCTATATCTTCATTTTTCAAATAAAGCTGATCTCCTGCCTTAATATTTAACGCTGCAGTAAACTCATTCCAATATTATTATAGCAGAATTGTAGCAATTATCTATTGTTTACGATTTATAACTATAAATTTCAAATTTTTCAAAATAGATACTTAACCTCGATTCAATTCTTTGAATAACTACTTTTATATCCTTTTATCACATCTCTATAAATACAAATTACTCTCTAAATTTTTGCCGATTGTTTCTAATAAGTAACAACCTTTATTTGTTGTATTGGGTATACTTTGTAAAAGTTACTAACTAGTCACACACAGGGAGGTTTATTATGCAGTGGATTTTGCAAGATATACCCTTAGGCCGCAATATACAAACAATACGAATGAACCAAAACCTAACACAAATGCAAGTGGTAGAACGGATGCAACTATCTGGTAGTTCCATGTCCCGAAGCACTCTAGCTAATATCGAAGCAGGTCGTAGAAATATAAAAGCAAGTGATCTTCGGACACTAAAAAATGTACTTCATGCAAATTATGATGATTTTTTTAAAGATTGAATATTAAGTTTTACAGTTTTGAGGTCATGCAAATGTCAAGTTTATTAATTGTTGAAGATGAACAGCGTATCCAAGATATGCTTGTAGAATTTCTTGAAAGCCAGGGACATCTTTGCTATAGAGCAAATGACGGAATAGACGCATTAGCCATATTAAAAAGCCATTCCGTTGAATTGATTGTTCTGGATATTATGTTGCCCCATTTAAACGGTTTCGATTTTTGCACGCAAGCCCGTCTATTTAGTGATATACCCATCATTATATTAACAGCAAAGGATTCTGAAGAGGACAAAATACATGGTTACGAATTAGGTGCAGACGATTATGTAACCAAACCATTCAGTCCCAAAGTTTTATGTGCCAAAATCAATGCCATTCTTAGAAGGCGTGAAGGAACTGAATCCTCCTATCTATATGCAGGAATTATAAAAGTAAATATCTCCTCCCACGAAGTTTTTGTAAATGATATTCTTATTTCTTTAACTCATAAAGAATATGAACTGCTGCTTTTCTTCATAAAACATCCGGACTTTGTTTTTACCCGAAAGCAGCTCCTAGAAAAAATATGGGAGTATGAACATAATATTGATACCCGCACTGTGGATACGCATATTAAAACTCTACGTCATAAACTTGGCAGTGCTGGATCTTATATTATTACTCTTGTACGTTCAGGTTATAAATTTCAAATACATCTATAAAGACTGAGACATATATAAAAACATCAAATCTTCAATAAAGACTCTCTATCTGTTTCTGTTTGAAGACTTGATGTTTTTAGTTAGTTATCTTCTTTCTTCTGCCTTCTTTCAATTGCCCAGAACAGCACGAACCATAAAATACTATGCAAGACCATAATAGCAATAGACTTTCCAACTTCTGCTGTATTTCCATTTACCATTCCCATAATTCCTTCAAATGTTGCTGTAGACGGAACTAAATAACACAATTTACCCAGTGTAGTTTCTCCCAAATGAAGTAAATAAGAAATTAACGGTACTGCAATAAATATAATCATAGAAATTTTTACGTATGTTATACCAATTAAAATTCCATCAGCCCATTTTCCAATCAGCATACCTACTAGTGCGGAAATAAATGCAGACAACACAATAAGCAACAACATAACTGGAATATATTTTAAGGCTAAACGAAGACTAAAACAAACCGTCAAAATGGAGGATAAGCATCCAAAAGTAAATCCAATAAAGATTTTCTGTAGCATATATTGTTTTTTTGTCATTGGAAGAATCTCATTAATATATACAACACCTTCTTCTTTTTCAGAAACCATATTCATTGCATTAAACACGCATCCCATAAACATGGCAATAATTAAGATAACAGCTATAAAAACATATTTATAGTTTGCAATAAAATTAGGTTGCGGTAATACTTTCACATCTAAATCATTCGTATCTCCACGTTGATCATAAATTGCTGGTAAAGAAGCTGCAATCTCTTTAAATAATTCCAATTCATCTCCCGATACTAGTACCTTGATACAATTTCCTATTTTTTGAACTCCTAAAATATTAGTCGCTGGGTCATTTATTTTAGCAATTAAATCATCTTCTGTTTCATAAGTATGAACAACCCCATAAGCCTTTAACCATTCAATGTCTTCTGAGGTGAAATCCTGTTTACATACAGCAAAGTTTATTTCCTCCAAAGAAGAAAGATCAACCCCGCCTATAGCAGTTAAAAGGATTGCCAATACAACAGGTAAGAAGAAGGACATAATACACATTTTATCTTTTCTAACGGCTTTTAACTGATAAAGAATACCTCCCATATTACCCCTCCTTACTAAGTTCCCGCATAAACGCCATTTTCACCAACATGAAAAGCAGAAAAATACTGCAAAGACATAACAAAAAGTAAGTAATTCCTTCTTGTTGAAAATCAAAAAACGCATTTTTCATTCCCATATAAAGGTGATAGAAAGGGTGCCATTTAATCCAACTGTTTTGTGCCGAAGTATTTGCAGAAAGGAATACAGGAGCAGAAATAAATAATGCGACAACCAAATAAGCAAGTGAAAACTGTTTAAAATCTTTCAGCAATAAGGAACAGCCCATTCCTACCAGAGCCATAATTAAAGATAAAATCCCAGTCTGTAAGAGTACTCGTGGCAATATATGGAATGTTTCTGGACTCCTTACATTGAAAATAGCAAGGAGTGTGGCAAATATTAAATCTGAAATCAAAAACACAAGCAATTTTGATAGAATAAAAAATGCCTTAGGGGCAGGCGTGATACCATATACCCGCATAACCCCCATCTGTTTCTCTTTAAATAAAATAGAAGCAATTCCTAAAAATCCAACTGCAATAATTTCGATAAACAACAATTCACAGCTCATTTCTTTTCTCTGCTTTTCTTCTGCTGTATTTTTTCCTACAATTATTGGAGTTTCAAACTCTTTACCTTTTAGCAATGAATGAGCATAAGTAATTCTATGATTATCAATCGTATCACTGCCATAATACAATACGAATTCAGGATTTTTTTCTTTATACATAATCCCAATTCCATTCGTATCTTTTGATAAACAGTCATATACTTCCTGTTCTGACCGAACAACTTTGATCTTATCACTAAAACCTTCTGAATAAGATACTCCTTTAGGTACATACATATACACACCATACCCTGGAGCTTTCATAAAGTTCACGTATCCAAAATTAATAAACAATGTATAAAGTATCAAAGAACCCAATGCCAACAAAAAGAATTTTCCTGAAATCATCATCTGGAGGTCTTTTTTTAGCAACGAACAAAACGATTTTTGCATTTACGTCAGCCTCCTCCCCGTATATTTAATAAACATATCTTCCAAAGTTGGCTCTTTTGAATGAATACTAATAATCTCATCCTGTGCAAACATCATACTTTTTCTTAGTTCATCTGCTTCAATAATCTCTGTCTTCCTTTCTCCTTTGTAAACGTATTCAATAAGAACCTGATGACTACTGTTTCTTTCTTTGAGATTTTTTGGTGTATCTAATGCCACAATATCCCCGTTTGAAATGAAAGCTACCCTATCGCAAAGCAAATCAGCATCAACCATATTATGAGTTGTAAGGAATACAGTTGTCCCTCTTTTTTTTTCTTCTTCAATAATCTTCCGAAATAAAACAGCTCCTGCAGGATCTAAACCACTTGTCGGTTCATCTAAGAACAGTAATTTAGGGCTGCTCATCAATACTCTTGCCATACTTGCCCTCTGCCTCATTCCTTTTGAGTATGATGAAACTGGTTTTTTCAAAAAATCCTTTTTAAATTGTAAACTATCCAAAACCTCCAAGGGATCTCTTAATTGTGCTTTTGGATAAAAAGAGGCAAAATAGCTTAGATTATCCAAAACACTTAAATTATTGTAAAGATAAGGAAATTCAAACAGAACTCCTATCTGTTGAAAAAAAGTTGGACTTCTGAAATCACATATTTCCTTTCCAAACAAACGTACAGTTCCTTTATACCCCTTTAAAATTCCAGTTAAAATTTTTTGAGTGGTTGATTTCCCTGATCCATTAGGACCAAGAAATCCAAAGATTTCTCCTTCGTCAACATGAAAATTCAATCCATGAAGGACCTCTTTATCTTTCCCATATGCAAAGGTCAGATTTTTCACATCTATCATTCCTCATCACCCCACTTGTTCCTCTTTTTTTTGTTTTTTTCCTGTTCTCTTTTAGTCCACCATTTTATAAATTTCACTTTAATGGGAATCACCGCAATAATTGCGACTACAATAAAAAGCCACCAGTACCATTCCATTCCTAAAAATTCCATATTAATTTCCTCCTCTTCTACTATTTTATATCTATATACTACGACCCTTGGTTGAAATTCCTGTGCGTTCTCAGTGAAATTGATGTGAAATCATCAAAAAAAGCTGCCACTCAGACAGCTTTTACAAATTTTGCATCTACAATACTTTCGGAAGGGCAAAGTAAAATTCTACTCCATCTTTTTTATTGCTTACCCCATATTTATATCCTTGCATATTTAAAACCTGGGCCACAATGGCCAATCCTAATCCAGTTCCTTCATATTCTGTTTCAGAAGTGCGATAAAATTTATTCCATATTTTTCCTATGACATCTTCGGGAATACATTTTCCTTGATTAAAAATACGAAAGGTAATTTCGTCCTTTACTTCTTCTACTGTCAATTTCAAGATTCCGGTTGTTTCTACATTTTTTCTGGCATTCAGTAAAAGATTTTCAACAACTTGTTCCATACGGCGTTTATCAGTTTCGACATATACTTTATTTTCAGGTAATACATATTGAAAAATATAATTACTGTTTGGAATATCCAATAATAGTCTACCTGCCATTGTTTCAACAAATTCTATAAATTCAAATCTTTCTTTGCGAAGAGTGTAAGCGCCTGATTCCAAGGAAGATAAATCAATTAGAGTAGAAATCAGCTTGCTCATTCTCTCTGTTTCCTCAATAATTATTTTGGTATATTTTTCTTTTATAACAGGATTCTCGTTATTTTCCATTCCCTCTGCATAGGCTCTTATAATTCCTATTGGCGTTTTCATCTCATGTGACAAATTATCCACTAACTCTTTCCTTTCAGCCAGCAAACATTCCTTCTGACGAACATCTTTCTCTAGCTGGATATTAGTAGTTTCCACTTCATGTAAAACTTTTTGTAGATTAATCGCCATTTTATTAATATTATGAGCCAACACACCATATTCGTCTTTTGAGGAAACATTGCACAATTCCGAAAAATCAAGGTTAGCAATTTTGCTTGTAACCTCATTAATTTCCAGAAGCGGTTTTGTTATAAAACATTTTAGGCAATGATCCATAGTTAAAATGATAGCTACAATAACCAAAAGCAACCCATATAAGGCAACATTATCTCCAGGCGATTTTATCGCTATGATAAAGAGAATTCCTAAACTCACACCAGATAATTTTGATACCAACAGGATCTTTTTTTGTATGGAATGTAGTTCCATTTTATAAATTATTTTTTTCATTCCTTTACCTCAAATTTATATCCTGATCGAATCAATGTCACAATATATCCACCTGCAATTTCTCCAAGCTTATGTCTTAAAGTTTTAATATGAGAGTCAACTGTTCTACTATTCCCTTCATATTCATAACCCCAGATACGATTTATAAGCTGTTCCCTTGAAAAAACCTGACCTTCATTTGTTAAAAAAAATTGGAGCAATTCAAATTCTTTATAGGTCAAATCAATTTCTTTAGAAGAAACATATACTTTATGTGTTGAGGTTACTAAAGTAAGTATGCCTCTTTGTATTTCATCTGTATGATAATATGTTGATCTTTTCAAAAGTACATTTACTTTTGCCATAAGCACTTTAGGACTAAAGGGCTTTGTAACATAATCATCTCCACCCTGTTCATACCCTTTTAGCTTATCATCTTCACTTTCCTTCGCAGTCAGAAATATAATTGGTACGTTACAGATATTCCGAATCATCTTACATACAGAAAACCCATCTAAATGTGGCATCATGACATCTAATATAACCAAATCTATCGGACAAGTTTTTACTATTACCAGACCATCGATACCATCATCTGCTGTTAAACAGGTGTGTCCATTGGAGCAAATAAATTCTGATAAAATAGCCTGCATATTTTTGTCATCTTCAATCACTAAAATTTTAGCCATATTACTCATCTCCTTTTTAGGAAATTATATGCCCTTTATTGTATCTGTGCAATAAAAATGACGTCTGAAATAAAAATCACTTAGAACCTATATGAAATAATTTTTTATAGAGTAATGGAATTTTATTTTCCGGATAATATTCATATTTTACAGGCACTTCTCCTAACTGAGTACGTATATATTCCAATGCCTGCTCTATTCCTCCAATCCGATCTATTAATCCATATTTCCAAGCATAGCTTCCCGAAAAAGAACAACCATCTGATATAATCTCCAATGTCTTTTTATCAAGGTCACAATGCTCCCTAATTGCTTCTAAAAAATGATTCATAATCTCTGAAATCCATTTTTCGGTTCCTCTCTTTGCCTCCTCACTATATTCTTCAAAGAAATTTATTACCTCTGTATTTTTCAACTTCTCTGTTGTAACTTGAAGCCCTATCTTTTCCAGTGCTTCTAAAATATAGGGGCGTGTCATAGCTGCCCCAACTGCTCCAATCACACTAGTGGAATCTGCAAAAATAGTACTTCCACCAAGCGCCATCCAATAGGCCGATGATGTTGCATAATTTCCAATGGATATAACTGTAAGTTTTTGTTCGGAAAGTCTTTTTACTGCTTGATACAAATCATATCCAGCACTTGATGATCCACCTGTTGAATCTATCCGAAAAAGCACTGCTTTAATAGATTTTTTGCGTTTCAATCTATTTATAATACCTATTATTTTACTGCTACTCATATTCTTTTTAGTAACATGAAAAAGTGCAGCACCTGTACCGTCTATAATCTCTCCATTTGCAAAAACAATAGCAATCTTTTTTTTCCAAATATTCTTCGAGTTTTTTAAGGATATCTTTATTTTTTTAGGATAAATTCCATTCTCTGTAATCTCTTGAAGCACTTCTGGCAAAGTTGCTATTTCATCTAAAAATCCAATTTTTTTAGCCTCACCAGCAGAAAAAATGTTTTCTTCCGATAGTTTTCGATATAGATCCTTCTCCTTCCATTTTTTCTGAACCTGTTGTACAAAAGTATATTCGTAATCTTGTAAAAGCTGGTTTGGAAAATTACTTTCTTCAACAAAATCTCCAAGAGAACTAAATGTATCTTTGAATTTCCCTGTTTTTATTGTTTGAAATTTTATTCCCAATTTTTCCAATAGAAGTGCTGCTGAAATACGATTTTTATAAAATCCTCCAAAACATATATTTCCAATTGGGTGTATAAATACCTTCTCAGCACTAGCAGCTAGATAAAGTGTACTCATATTGTAAGAAGGAGCATATAAATAAACATGAATATTGTGATTTCGTAACTTTTCCATTTGACCCGAAATCTCCTCTAGCCCAGCAAAATTGACTGGGCTAAATGAAGAATCCACAATTATTAAGACAAGTTGTACGTTTTGTTTTTTTATAAGGTACTCAGTAAAGTTAAAAAGACTCGCTAGTTGTACTCCATACTGATTTGCACCTACACAGGAGAGTATATTTTCTGATCCAGAACCAATTTCTGTATATTTCCCTTTTAAAAAATAAGTAGTATAATATTTTGCCATACCTTTCTCCCTATATTGCATTTAACTCTGACAGCGCTTGATTGTACAATTTATCAATTTTTCTCCTTGAAAGATATTTTGTAGAAATAACAGAACGGTTCGTCATATTCCATTGAGCGTAATCCCAATTTTCTATTTTAATTCCCAGTTCATCTGCCTTTTCAAAAACTTCGCTTCCTGGATATGGCACCATACACGAAAGAACAATCTGCGCCCCTTCCTTTTTAAATTGTTTTGCCATAGCAACTGTTTCAGCAATGGTTTCTTCTGTATCTTCCGGTAGTCCAATCAACATACTGCACACAACATGTATTCCTTCCTCAAGACATCTCTTGACAATACTATGAGATCTTTCAATGCTAATTGTCTTATTTATGGATTTCAGGATTTTATTGTTTCCACTTTCTATTCCAAATTGTACAAATTTAAGTCCTGCTTTTTTAAACAGCTCAACAATTTCCTCATCCATAAAATTAATATTTACTTCTGCACTAAATGTTACAGGAAGCTGCTTTTTACATATAGCCTCCAACAATTCTTTTGTGCGTTTCTTATTGTAAGCAAATACATTATCTACAAAATTAATATGCCGATAACCATATCTTTTCACAAGCATATCCATTTCATAAATAATAGAAGAGATTTCCCGTTCTCTAGGCAAACCCATACAGGCAGAAGCGCAAAATTTACATTTTCCAATGCAACCTCTGCTTGCAAGAATAGTAGAAGCATTTTTGTATTTACTTAAATCAAGTAATGTTCTATCTGGTATCGGAACATTTTCTAAATCTTTTACTACTAAATAGTCTGGTTTATTATAATGTATCTGATTCTGATAAATATAAGAAATACCTTCTACATCTTTTAAATGTTGCTTATAATTATTACCATAATCTTTCAAAATGCGAATGATTTTTAAAATAACCTCTTCCCCTTCACCACGAATCACTATATCAGCAATTCCTCGTTTTAACGGTTCCTCCGATTGAAAAGATACATGATGACCTCCCCAAATAAAAATAGTCTCATTTAATATCTTTTTCATTTTTTTAGCCAACTCACATGTATAGGGATAAGAAGTAGTAGCAACAGAAAAACCAATAATTTGTGGTTTCAACTGAACAATTTTTTGAATCATTTCATCTTCCATATCCTGATTTTCCAAAGAATTAAAATCAAACACCTTTACTGGCTCACCTGATTTTTTTATAACTGTTCCCAGATACAGAAGTCCTAGCGGCGGCATATCCAGGCTTGCCTGCATAAAAGATGAACTATTTTTGGTATTATTGGGATCTTTTGGATATATTAATACTATCAATGTTTTCTCCTTGAATTACTTATATTGCATTTAATGTCAATAATGCTTCCGAATGCAATTTGTTAATCTTTCTCGCACTTAAATTCCTTGTACATGCCACAGCCCTGTTTAAATCCCAATGGGAAAAATTCCAGTCCTGTATTTCCACACCAAGTTCTTCCCTCTTACGATATGCTTCTGTCCCCGGATATGGTGTCATAATAGAAAACGCTGGTTCTGCTCCCATTCGTTTTAATTTTGTTGCAAAAGCTATTGTATCACGCACTGTTTCTTCTGTGTCTGCTGGATGTCCGATAACAAAACTGCAGGCTACTCCTATTCCTTTTTGACAGCATAGTTGTACTGTTTTTTCCACTCTTTCCAGCGTAATATTTTTATGTATACTTTTCATCACTTCTGCGTTTCCTGTTTCCACCCCAAACTGAATGGAAGTTACTCCAAATGCTTTTAACAGATCCAAATACTCCTCATCTACTTCTGTAACTCTAGCCTCAATAAAACAGTTTATTTTAATCTCCTTTTGTTCCAGAATCCGGAAAATCTGTATAGCACGTTTTCTATTTGACGCAAATGTGTTATCTACAAAATAGATATTTTTTGTTCCCTGCTTATAGAGACTTTCGATCTCATAAGCCACATTTTCTGCACTTCTTGTTCTGATAGCACCAAATGCACCTGCCGCACAGAATTGACACTTTGCAACACAACCTCTACTGGAAATTATTGTTCCTGTATTGCGATATAGGTCTGTTCTCAGATAACTGCGCTTTGGAATTGGGAGCTTATCTAAATCCTTTACACGTAAAATATCAGGTTCTGTTGAACATATTTTGCCTTCCATCAGAAAAGAAAGTCCAGGTATATCACAAAGGAGACTTTTATGTTTATGATTCCCAAGGCAATCTACTACCCTACCAATCACCTCTTCTCCTTCTCCCCGTATAACAACGTCCACCATATTACTTTTTAGTGCTTCAGCATATTCGAAGGTTACATGATAACCACCCATAAAAATAGGATAATCCATTCCCAGCTTATTTTTTAGAAATGTTGCCACTTCCATAGCTGTAACATAAGAAAGGGTAGAAGATGAAATACCGACACACTTCGGCGGAGCCTTGACCAATGCTTCTAATTCCCCCTTAATTTCTGCCTCATCCAGCACCGCCATATCTAATACCTGAACTTCAAAACCTTCTGTTTCTAATTCTGTTGCCAAATAGCAGACACCTAAAGGCAACATTTCCGTTACTCTTTTCATTTGAGAATCCATTATCAAGTGATTCGTATCGTTATGGCTTGAATTGATCAATACAACATCCATGGCTCCCCCTCCTATTTATAAAAATAGCATTTCTTTGTTTCATCTTTTTCCTGAAGACAGATTTTACGTTCTCCACTTAATCCATATGAAATATTGATACTTCCTCCTAAACAACTACCGGAACGGATTTCAAAATCTTCCAATACATCATATTCATTTAAGACCTCTTTCGGTATTGTAGGCAAGAAAGAGTATGTAATTTCCGCCTGCCGATTCATTTTTTCAATGAAATCTTGAAATTTTTTTGTATGTTTCAGATCATAAGAATTTAAAAATTCTAATCTGTATGTCTTCCAGATATCTGCTGCATTAAAAAAATTTTTAAGTCCTTTTAAAAATAAATTCTGTGTCGATTCATCTACGGGGAATAATGTATGTACTTTGGAATCATGAATAGATTCAAACGCCATCTCCTTCATAAATTTTCCAAGTTCTGTTCCTACCTGAACAAATAATTCTGGTAGCAAAAAATAATGTGAAATATCAACATTCTGTTCCAGAAGAATTTCTTTCAGTTCTCCCTTTTTTGCAATGAATTCTCCGGCTTCTTCGATTGGAAAAGAAAGTGACAATTCAACTCCTTGCCGAATTGTTTTATTTGTTTCTTCAATCATCTTTTGCACATCATCTAAAAAAAGATCTGAAAAATGGCTTAGAACAAGATTAATAAGTAAAACTTCCTCTTTTTCAGCCTGCTGCAATATCTTCTTCAGTGTTTCTATTTTCATAATACATTCTGTTGGTTCTACATGATTAACCGGAATATTACAGACTGTTTTTGCAGGTCCGCTGATCTCAATATCATATTTTACTGCTGATTGAATGTTTCCTAATCCAAAACTCATATATATCCCCCCTACATTCTATCTATATGTGGCTGCGAAAACGGTATCCAATTTATAATCCCATACTTACCTGCATTTGCCAGAATTTTCTCAACCTTTCCTTCAACATCTTCCACTGAAGCGAATAGAGATTCTTTTTTTACCAGTTCCTTAATAGTTTTTGGTGCATTGAATCCATCACATAATTTTAAAATATATATGGTTAATTCATCTGTCAAAACTAAAGCATCATTGTACAAAAGTATATATTCTCCCGCTTGTTCCTGACGAGCTACACATCTGGTTACCAATGGAAAAAATGGCGGTACCGTTGCCGGCCATTGCCCTGCCTCTTTCCATTTCTCTTTGCTTACAACACTAAAATCCACTTCTGTCTTTGCATTTTTGAATAATTTCCACTGCTGTAAAAACATAGTTTTAATATTGATTATCATATAGTATTTACCTCCATTACCGCCTCAATAAATCGTTTATGTAATTGGCGCTGTGTAAAATTCTGGGTTTCAAATACTGGAGAAGTCGTTGCTCCCCAATGATCATAATTCCAGTCCTTTATAACAAGTCCTTTTTGCTCTCTATTTAGAAATACTGGGGTTCCGGGATAAGGTGTCAGCATCTCTATTTTTGCCTGTCCTCCCATACGTTTGATTTTTCGAATTGCATTTACTGTATCCTGTATGGTTTCGTTGGTATCTGTCGGATGTCCAATTATGAAAGTACACATAACACGCAACCCATGATTTAAACAAGTTTCAACAGCTCCATATACTCTGTCCAGGGTAATATCTTTATGGATATCTTTCATAACCTGATCATTTCCTGTCTCTACCCCGAATTGAACAGCAATTGTATTCATATATTTTAATTTTTCTACTAGTGAATCGTCTACATTGCTTACTCTGGTTTCCAAACTGTATGTGAAATCTAATCCACTAGCAGCAATGGCATCTGCAATTTTATAAGTACGCTCTTTATTCGCCGTAAATGTATTATCAATAAAACAAATATGTTCAAAGTTAAAATCTCTTTTTAATTCCTTCAATTCTGCCACTATGTTTTCAGGACTTCTCAACTTAATTCCACCCCAGGCACCGGAAGCACAAAATTCACACCTAGCAACACAGCCCCTACTGCCCATAACTGTTGCCGGGGTTTTATAACGTTCCATGGGTAATAAACTTCTATCAGGAAACGGAAGATCATCTAAATTTTCTATACGGAGCAAATGTGCATTTTTATTATAAAGTTCTCCATTTTCATTGATAAATGCAATGCCCTGTTTTTCTTCCAGAGAACTTCCTTTATCCCTAACGATTTTATCTGCAAGCTCAACAAAAATTTGCTCACCTTCTCCAAGAATTACAATATCTGCCATATTCTCACCCAAACACTCTTCTGGTAGAAAACTGGCATGATATCCTCCAAAAATTACCTTGCAGTTCTTTCCTAATCTCTCATGGATTTTTTTAGAATATGCGACTGCATAATTGTAATTAGGTGTACTAACTGATAATCCAATAATTTTAGGAGCATTTTGAAATATTTTTTCGCTAATCTGCTCGATTTCCTGCTCTGTATATAAGTTAAAATCATATACTTCTACCTTGTATCCATACTTTTCCAAATTTGCAGCAATATAAAGTAAGCCTAACGGTGGCATATCCAAGCTTGCCACCAATGCACTTGCAAACATATTACTTTCATATCTAGGATACAATGGGTTAATTAATACAATATCCATTTGCCCTCCTTTCTACAAAGCGATGGGCAGATTACCTGCCCACCGCCTTGTCCTAAAACTCACATAGGAACAATCGCAATTACAATGATACTCAGAATTGCGCCTCCCGCACTTGCTGCAGGGACAAAGTCTGTCAACATAGCCTCGTCTAATGATGTTCCGTTTAACATTGATAATGGTTCAAACATATCACATCCTCCTTTCTACAAGTGTTTATAGGAATTTCCTATGTGTTAAAATATACCATTTTCTTTTGAAATTGATGTGCTATCGAAGTGAAAACCATGTGAAACCATCGCTACTTCTCCCACAAATAAAATAATTAACAGAGCCTTTTAATTATTTCATGCTCAACTGGATAACTGACTATTAGATATTTTTTAACGCATCTTGGCATAAACTTGGCACATTTCTGCGATTGAAGGGTAAATTTACCCATGTTACAATTGATATTGCTTATAGTATTCCTATTTTTACCAGCACCTTTATCGGTGCTTTTTTTGTACCCGTAAACCTTTCGCTGACAGTAGCCAATACTTACACAGTACGTACAGCGTACTTCCCCTAAAATAAAAACGTATTCTGTGCGTACAGTGTAAGTAAAACTTCCTATTATATAATGAAGGGAGATTACCATGAAAACAAGAAATGAAATCTATCAAGGGGAAGGTGCCCAACTGCTCCGGTTCATTACAACTTACCATTCGCTGCAATATGAACAGGTCTTACGGCTCTTTTCCAAAAACAGAGAGTCTATCAAATCTCTGATCACCAGTCTGGTAAAACAAAAACGCATTATCTATGATAAGGAGAACGGGCTTCTCTGCGACAGCCAGGAATCTGCAAACAATCCTGATTATGGGATGATTGCATCTTTTTGGGTGCTTTTGGACTTCAAAAACGCCATTGTGTACCATACTGACGGTGAATTTCCTGTGAAACTGAACTTTTTCTCTAAAGATGAGTGGTATGAAGTCCTCTATGTCCCCCAGGAACAGGAATATCTTATCAATCATGTCATGGAAAGCCAGACAAAAAGCGATGCGAAACGGCTGGTTGTATTAGAGTCGGAAGAACAGGCTTCAAAAATTCATATCACAGGTGTGATTGCCTTTTGCCTTGTAGACTCCTCTACCGGATCTGTCAGCTATTATGCAAAGAAATGAGGTATGTATGAACACCAAAACTGTTTTTGACCGTTTACAGAGCATTGATGATGAAGTCCAAAAACTTCACAACACTATTTTTGCATTGAAAACAACAGATATTCAAGCGTATGCCGACAAATACGAAGAGCTGAGTATCAGTGCTGCCCTACGTTCTGAAAGGATTGCCTGCCAGCTCAGAAATCTGGTATATACCACAACTGATACTGGAAAGAAAGACTATCTGAAACAGGCTGCGGCTGTGCAGGGAATCAAAATTTCTTTTTCAAATAGTGTTCTTTCCATTACCATGCCAGGGCTACTGCCCAAACGTAAATTGCGAACCAACACCGCTTTTCTACATGAGCCATTAAACCTTGCCTTGCAGACTTATGTGACAGAACATTCTATTCCGTTATATAAAAGATGTGTGGTCTGTTTCAGTCAAATTTATGACCAGAGCCTTTCTTTACAACGGATACGTGATTACGATAATTTGGAGTTCAAACAGATTTTAGATACTATCGCTTCCTATGTTCTGGTTGATGATACGGGACTCTTTTGCGACTCCTATCACACTACGGAACTGGGTAATTACGATCACACCGTTATCTTTGTAATGGAACCGGAAATCTTTCCTGGCTGGCTGAAAGATAGAAAATCGTCTATCAAAACCATATCGGAAATTTCCTGATATTTTTCTTTCTTTTTCCGATATGGGTAATTTTTCTGCAAAGAAGCCATATTCTTTGCATTTTTTATGCTTAATACCGCCCTTACTTTACCCAAGTATAGGCTGTCATAGGTAAAAATCGAACTGAGGTGATGCTTATTTGATAAAAACCGATTCTATAAAATATCAGCTTTTGGAAATGGTTGGGCTATGTGGGGAATTCCCTTCCGGACAGCTTAACAGATTGATTGAGAGTGATTCCTATGCAGAGAAGGTGGTTACAGATTTAAAGCAGAGTAAGCTTATAAGAACACACTATAAAGATGGCCTACGAGGTTATCGCCTTACCAAACGGGCAAAAGAACTGCTGCTTTCGCAAAATTCCTGTCGTTTTCAAAACTATTTAACCGGAAATGCAGAAACCAACCTCATACGTAGCGAATTACCAAGACGGCTGCGGCTTCATCAAAAAGCAGAAACCTATTTGACGCTTTCTCATGCCGGAATCCCATTCTTTCCAGATGAAAAGCCCCTGCTTTTTTCTGAATCCGGCGAAGCGGCTACGTTTCCTGTGCGAAGCCTTCCTCTGTTTTACTCTTCCAGGGAAATTAAAAATCTTGGAGCATCCACTACCAAAATCAAAAATTCCCGTTGTATAGGAATCCTGATGGCTCCTCACTGTGTCTATGCTGTTTATAATACCGGAAATACACTTTTAAAATGGGAATACAAAACGGAAGTCCGGCTCAATGCTTTTTTGCAGCACTATCTTCAGGGACTTCCTTACCATGGCCCGCCTATCGTTTATGCCATCATGACTGGCAGTGATATGGATATGGCTTTCCGGCTCCTAACCAGTACCGGTGGATACAAAAAAACACTGTTCATGCTGGATACTGCGTATGAACACTTCTATTTCCTGCCCAATAACAGCTACGGAGAATACCTGCTCCGTTTATTGGTACAACCCCAGCGTATGATGCAGCTCAATCAGCTACTACTGTCCGACTGTTTTCCCCAGCGTGAGGATCTGCCAATTGAACATGATGGAATAGACAGCCAGGAAAAGCCTATTTTGCTTGCGTATGATTTTGACATGCAGCGTATCAACCGCTTCAATACTGGATTAAATGTATATGGGCTATCCGGGAACCTGATTTGCTTTGACTTTCAACTCCCCTGCCTAAAAAAATATCTGACTGCAGATATACACTTCTCCAGCATTGATTTTCAAAAGTTTAAAAGGAGGTTTTTATGAACCGTAAATGGTGGAAGTTTCTGTTTTTGCTTCCCATAAGCGTCTGCACTCTGTATGCCGGAGGATACGCAGCACAATTTATTAAAAACTATCAGGAATGGACTTCTGCCGGGAACTTTGCCGGCAATGGGACCTATCCGCAAGCAGCTTCTTTACACCCGCTGGTCTGCTTTCATACTGCCCTTACCGATTTCCCATACAATTTGTATGGGATTTTTCTTTGCCTGGTTCTCTTTGGGCTTCTTACTTTTTTACTTATGCGTATGGGATATGACAGAAACGGGGAGATTAGTGACCATGACCGGAACTTAAATTACTCTACAAAAGGAACCTACGGTACATCCGGATTCATGACTCCGGATGAAATGATGAAAGTTTTGGAACTGACCGGAGATGTAAAGAAAAATAAAGGAACCATTTTAGGAAAATTGAATGGCAAAGCCGTATGTCTTCCATATCAGACACGAATGAATAAGAATATCGCCGTGTATGGTGCCAGCGGTTCCATGAAATCCAGGGCATTTGCCAGGAATATGATTTTCCAGTGTGTCGCCAGAGGGCAGGAAGGCAACAACGCTTCCGGGGAAAGTTTAATCATTACCGATCCCAAAAGCGAACTCTATGAAAGCATGTCTGCTTATTTGGAAAACGAGGGCTATGTAGTAAAAGCATTTAATCTGGTCAATCCGGAAAACTCGGATAGTTGGAATTGTCTGGGGGAAATCAATGGACAGGAAACGATGGCTCAGGTATTTGCAGATGTCATTATCCAGAATACAGGTTCCGGAAAAGGAGATCATTTCTGGGATAATGCGGAGATGAACCTGCTAAAAGCCCTGGTTCTCTATGTGGATCAGGGCTTTCCGCCGGAAGCCAGAAATATCGGACAGGTTTATAAGCTGCTGACCATGAGTTCCGAAAAGGAGCTGAACAGTCTTTTTGATCTGCTCCCAGTGTCCCATCCAGCAAAAGTTCCTTACTGCATCTACAAACAGGCCAGTGATACCGTGCGAAGCGGAGTTATTATCGGATTGGGTGCCAGACTTCAGGTATTTCAGAATAAACTTATTAGGCAGATTACCTCTTATGATGAGATTGATCTGACACTTCCAGGGAAACAGAAATGTGCTTACTTTTGCATTACCTCAGACCAGGACAGCACCTTCGATTTTTTATCTTCCCTGTTTATGACCTTCATCTTCATCAAACTGGTCCGTTATGCAGATAAATATGGAGAAGAAGGAAAACTGCCTGTTGCTGTACATATACTGGCTGATGAGCTTGCTAACACCGGAGCTATCCTGGAATTGAATAAGAAGATCAGTGTAATCCGAAGCCGGAATCTCAGCATTTCCTGCATCTTTCAGAATTTACCCCAGATGCAGAACCGCTATCCATATAACCAATGGCAGGAAATTATCGGCAACTGTGACACCCAGCTCTTTTTGGGCTGCACAGATGAAGTTACTGCTACCTTTATCAGTAACCGCAGCGGCGATGTAACCGTAGGGGTTAGCAGCGAAGCCAAGCAGCTCAATAGTTGGCGGGTATCCGACTATACACCGGAATATCGGCAGACAAAATCTATCGGCAAGCGGAAACTCTTAACACCAGATGAAATCCTGCGGCTCCCCCTTGATACTGCTTTGGTTATCCTACGTGGGCAAAAAGTCCTAAAAGTAGAAAAGTATGATTATACCCTGCATCCGGATGCCAAAAAGCTGACACCAAGAAAGGCATCGGAACACATACCTGAATGGCGAAAAAATGGGGGATTGGAAGAAACAGATTATCGACCTCAGCCCTCACCCGGATCAGTCAAAAGAAAACACCGTTCATCTTCTGCATCAATAACAAAACAGAAACCACATTTTACATCCGAACCCGTTTATCAGGAACCTGCTCCCGATGATTTTATGGAGGATTTCCTTCCGGAAAACTTCATAGAAGATTCCCCCGACTCTGGCATGGTTCCTTTAGATAAAGATTCCATCATGTCATAACACAATTTGAAAGGAGATAACATTTATGGCAAACGAGACAATGAACCTGAACACCCCTATTTTAACTCTTGATTCCGATACGGTATTAGAAACTGCTCAATCAAAAGCGGATTTAATCTGGCATGACATCCAAAATGCCTATCGTACCCGGAAAATTCTCACTGGCATTCTGGGAGGTATTGAAAAGACCGAAGCCGGCAGCTTAATAGCAATTATTTACTATAAGGATTACCGGGCTGTCATCCCTATCTCGGAAATGATGATCAATCTGATCCAGGATGAAACCCATGATTACGGAGATCTCTCTCTTAGACAGAACAAAGTCCTTAACAATATGCTTGGTTGTGAAATCGACTTTGTGATCAAAGGTCTGGATACCAAATCCAGAAGCATTGTTGCCAGCCGGAAAGATGCTATGCTGAAGAAACGTCAGATTTTCTATTTTGACCAGGACTCTTCCGGACAGACTAAAATCCATGAAGACCGTATTGTGCAGGCCAGAGTCATTGCCGTTGCTGAAAAAGTAGTCCGGGCAGAAATCTTTGGTGTAGAAACTTCCATCCTTGCAAGAGATCTGTCTTTTGACTGGCTGGGTGATGCCAGGGAACGATTCCAGGTAGGGGAACATATTCTGGTCCGAATCTTAACTATTCATGGAGATTCCCCAGAAACGCTCTCCATCCATGCAGATGTAAAAAGCGTGGAAGGCAACACCAGCAAAGAAAATCTGAAAAATTGTCGGGTACAGGGAAAATATGCCGGAACGGTGGAAGACATCCACAAAGGAACTGTTTTTGTCCGGTTAGAATTGGGCGTCAACGCCATTGCTCACAGTTGCTACGACAACCGCACCGTTTGGAAGAAAGATAAGGTGTCCTTTGTTGTGACACATATTGATGAAGAACGGAATGTTGCTGTTGGCATCATTACACGAATTATTAAACAGAATTTATAATCCAGGCATAACACCTCTTATGAACAAGAACATAGCACTTTCAAAATCTTACTTTGATGGTGCTATGTTCTCATATAAACTTATTTTCATTCGATATATACTTCATTTCTTTATCCAAACTCAAAAGGAATTTGACAACTTCCTCTATCTCTGATAGAATGAAAATAGAAAAAGGCACTACCGATAAGCGGTTAGTCCAAAGATATATGTATACTTTTTAAAAAGTAACCGTTTCCTTGGCCGGGGCGGTTACTTTTTTGTATGATCTATGTATGCAATCAAAATCGATACTACGATACCAAGTATCATCAGTACGATGGAGAGCAGTTCAAAATCAGTCATAAAGTTTGCCCTCCTTTCCCAGATTTCCCTAAAGGATTTCTATGTAATCAGAGGGTCCAGTCCCTCTGTTGAAGGACTAACCGCCTACCGTTTTCAAGTAGTGTCCATAGTTATTCTACCAGAATTGTCCTGTTCTGACAAGATATAGTGTTTTGTTCCATCCCTACTAGATAATATAAATTGTCTTTTTATCCTTGATGGCTTTATTCCTACATAATAATTGATTTGATCGAAATCAGCAAATCAGTTATATCTTCATATTCCGAGAACACAACCGCCACTCCTTTTAGCGAAATTTCAATCAAAGATTCATACTTGAATAATATCAGAAAACGGGTTACATTCGTCCCAAATCATACAACTTGTATCTTCATTACTGTCACAGTATTCATCACAAAAAATACATCCTAATTTATTGATACAATCACAATAATTATTCACTAATTCAAACATGATTTTTCTCCTTTATTCTAAATCTCCTAATTTTATTATCTTCGTGCAAATTTCTAGTAGTTTAGGTCGATGCGTTATAATTATACATATTTTCCCTTTTGAATTTTCCTGAATAATTTCTAACATTTTTTTCTCACTATTTATATCAAGAGAGGCTGTTGGTTCATCGAAAATACATATACTCCTATTTTGCATCATAACTCGCACAAATGCTAGTTTCTGCTTTTCACCTCCGGATAATGTAAATCTATTAACTTCCATTTTTGATTCTAAGCCTCCTGGGAACTTATGAATATCAAAATTTAGTTTATTCAGCAATTGATCTGCCTTCTTGTAATTACTTTCATTTATTTCCAATATATCTTTAAATGTTCCAACTGGAAAATACACCGTCTGCGGCATTATACTCATTTGAGCCCAAACAGAGTCCGTATTAAAATCATCTAAGTTCCTACCTCCCAACAATATTTCACCTTCTTCCGGTGTACATAACTTGCCAAGCAAGCGTATCAATGTAGTTTTTCCACTACCATTTTTGCCTACTAGTCCAATAATGTCATTCCTTTTCAGCTTTACATTTAATTTATTAAAAATAACTTTTCTATCATTACTATATCTAAAATTGACATCTTTAAATTCTATTGTGTCACACTCCTTCGGGGCTAAAATCCTATTACCTTCCCGGATCTGCTCATTGCTTTCTAAAACGCTCAAAATTTTTTCTAATATTGGACTAATATTTTTTAGCGAAACATACGTATTTCCCAAATTAACTATCGGACTATATAATCTTTGTACATACATTGTTAGACTAAATACAATTCCAACAGTCATTGTTCCATTATACGCCTTAATTGCCCCAATAAATAATACTATAAACATACTAAGTGTATTGTATACCATTACCATATTTTGAGCTTCAGCCATCCGTTTTACCTGTTTAATATACTTATCTTTGTATGCAATTGTACTTTTACTAAAGGTTTCTGTTGTATTTTTTCCCCAGTCCGACAATTGTATGACTGGAATATGATTTACAACTTCATTTGTATATGTTGCTAATTCTCCTTGGTATTCTCTTAACATTGACATTCCTTTTTTTACTTTATTACCTAGTTGCTTTTGCAAAAATGCAAAAGCAACTGTAAGTAAAATCAGTAATGTTCCTATAAGAACATCTATATAAATCAAATAAATACCAACGCTTACTGCCATCAAAATATTGACAAGCGCATCACTAATTAAAGTTACCAATAAGCTTTCTATTTTACCGACATCATTCTGAATAATAGTCAATATGTCTCCCTGCTTATATTTTGTCCAAAATTGATGATTAACCTTTATCAATTTATTCATCAGCTTTATTTGAATTTCAGCAACAACACTTTGAGACAATTTCGCAAAATTCGTCCTTTGCAAATATCTAAATACAATCATAACCAATCCAACTATTAAAAGTTGACTAGAATACAAAATTATCATACTCATATTTGACTGAGTAATTCCTTTATCTACAATAAGACTAATCTTGTTAGGATAGAGTAGCGACGCAATTGTATAACCTATCATACAAAACATACAAAACATATAGCTTTTAATATATTTCCTAAACTTTAAATCTGCTGCATTTTTTATTCGAATAAATTGCTTCACTGTATTTCCTCTCTAAACATTCTGCTCTCTTATTGCCTCAATAATATTTTCTTTTCTTATCATCCTTGACATTTTATAATAAATCAAAAAAATCATCAAAAATACTGCACCAAATAACAGTAGTATTTTACCTATTCCGAATACTTTTAAAAATTGAATCCACGAAATATCTTGTACTTTAAGGAGTATACTAGAAAATACTATCCAGATCACACAACACACAAACGAAGGTTTTAATGCTAATAATATCCCCTCCTTCTTCAATAAATAATTCAAACCTCCCTTATCTACTCCTACAGATCTTAAAACTGCCAGTTCTCTTCTTCTTTGACAAAGACTATTAAATACCGCTACTATAACCGATGAAACTCCAACCACCGTAAATAATCCAGTTATGCTATATGCTATAAGCATCGAAGATTTAATCATCTCTTTTCTTGTTTCGGCTCGTTCTATTTTACAAGATGTATAATAATCTGAAGAATTCATTACAGAATCACAAATAGCATTAATTTGTTTGGTAATTCTTTTCTCCTTATTTTTTTCAGATAATATATTAATGTATAATCTATTGTTGGCCACTTTTCTTTCTTCGCTAAATTCAGAAATAATTTCATTATATTTATCTGCCGAAATTATAATAGGCAAGTTATAAAATGGTATATTTCGTCCTATATTAGGCATACTATCTGTTACACATACATTGTCAAATTTAAACTCAAAATCCCCATCCATAGAATCTAAAAATTTTTCTGTTAAGTTAATATCTTCTCCTGAACTTATATTCAAATACTGTATTTTCTTTTTTTGTTCATCGTAACTTTTAGAATCAGGATTCTTGGTAACTGAATTTACTATAACGGCATCTGTTGACACATCAAAATTATTTAGTGTTTTCACATAATTATCATACTCATTTTTTTCTAACCCAATGAGTAAACAAGGAATTCTATATTTCCCATCTCTAAAGAGTATAGTTTCTTTAGCTGTTTTTGTACTCAGTCCTTTATTCTTCATCAAATCATCTGAAAACTGATCCTCCAAAATCCACATAGCACAATTTGCCATAGAAAATTGACTCAATGACTCTATTCCTTCAGCACTTCTAATATCACTAATAAGTGCAGGATCTGGGAGTACCCCTTGTTGCAATGTTACATTTATATTAAAATAATTATCATTTTCAGCCTGAGCATTATTGATATCAGACACAGTAAAAATTGTAAGAAAACACAATGTTACAAGCAACCCTAATGATAATGTTATCGTACAAGACCTAAATAATCTCTTATTTTTTCTCAGGTTATTTTGTGCTAGTACAGCATATATATTGCCCCTTTGGCCTCTGCTACTGTACTTACTGCCACTAATAAGCTTGTTTTCTCCTTTTAAAATCTCAATCGGAACAGATTTCGCCACATACTTTGATTGTCGTAATGCAGCTATAAAAACAGTGGCAAGCGTTAATATTACACCTATCCCTATGGATAAAGAAGTAGAAAAACTCCAATGTAATATCGTTCCATTACTACTTAATGTTTTAATATATTCTTTAAAAATATATTTAGCAATACAATAACTTATAATTTGCGATAATATGATAGGTATAATAGATAATATCGCTGCCTCAGCAAGTGCTAGTATTTTAATCTGCTTTGGTGTTGCACCGACAGATTTTAAAATTCCATATTCAAATGTAGATTTCTGTTCAGCAATTTCAAATGCTCCCTTTATAATATACGCAAATATAACAATAGTCCCTATAACAAGCAAAATCCCCACACCGAAAAGTTTAGGATAATCACTATTCCAAAACTTCCCTGGTGCAAAGATTCCTTCATATTCCAATAAGTTCGTATTATATTTATAAGGATATTCTCCGTACTCATCTGGAATAAGATTTATATTTTCTGCAATTCTAGGAACGTCCTCATAAACATTATTTTGATCTCTCATTTGTATGTATGTTACTAAGTCTGCTTCATCTGTTAATTTTGATGTATCTAACCAACCGTATGAGGCATATCCATTATATGCAGATGATATAGTTGTATCTATAATACCCACTATTTCAAGTTCTTTTTTATCTTTCTCTATAAACACTTCATTTGATCGCTCAGGGGAAAGAAAATCAATAGCTTCCTTATCTTCTTTTCTTTCTCCTAATGTTACTGTTACTATATCACCTAATTTGTAGCTTGGATTTTCTGAGAAAAATCTTTCACTAACAACTATTTCATTTTCAGAATTCGGGGTACGTCCTTGAATAATATGACTTTTTTCATTCATATTTCTCCAATACTCCGTATCGCAATTTTGAATATAAAAGTATTTTTGTTTTATACCATCTGGCAATAATGTAACCTCATTATCGCCTTTGCTCATTATCTTTTCAATGGAGGATTCCTTCTTTAAATTCATATATTTTTTTCCGGTTACTTCAAGCAATTCCGCATCCCAATCACCGTTTTCAGATATTTCCTGCTGCACAAGAAATTGCCGATAATTATCGATTATTAGAGAAAAAGTTCCAAAAAAGGTAGCCGCTATAAATATTGCTATCATAATAGAAGCAGATATTTTTTTATTATTTTTTATTTTCTCAACACAATATTCATATAATATCCTCATTAAATTCTCCTTTCATCTCTAATAATTTTTCCATCCTCTATCGTCACAATTCTATTTGCCTCCTCTGCAATTTTTAAATCATGTGTAATCAGTATTATAGTCTGATTAAATTGTTTATTCGAAGTTTTAAGCAATTGAACTATTTCTTTTGTATTTTTTTTATCTAAATTTCCTGTTGGTTCATCCGCCAAAAGTATTGATGGTTTATACATCAATGCTCTCCCTATTGCAACCCGTTGTTGCTGTCCCCCCGACAATTGGTGCGGGAAATAAGTTTCTCTATCTTTTAAACCTAAAATATCTATTATATCCGAATAATATTTTTTATCTATTTTCCCATTATCCAATAGCAACGGCAATTTAATATTTTTTTCTACGTTTAAAGTCGGAATTAAGTTAAAAAATTGATATATTATTCCTACATTTCTCCGTCTATATAATGCCAGCTCCTTCTCTGTCATTTTTCCAATTTCTTTGTTGTTAACTATAATACTCCCTGATGTAGGATTATCAACTCCTCCAATCATGTGCAATAAAGTAGACTTACCCGAACCTGATGAGCCTACAATCGAAACAAATTCTCCCTTTTCAACAAAAAATTCTATATTATTCAGAGCATATATTTTATTACCATTCATATTGTATTCTTTTTTAAGATTTCTGATTTCAACAATAGCCATAAGTTTCCTCCAAACTAAAAATTTCTAACATGCGGCTAGTTCACCTACCCGCATGTTAGATTATAATTAAGTCAGTAATATACCTCTCGGTTTTAAAATTACAATTTAGCCAACATCATTTTTTGAACATGGATCCCAGAAACCATCACAAGTTGTACATTCATCCCCATCTTCAAAGTTATCACAGTGGAAACACCAATCACACATAGCTTTGTTAACATCTTTTAAAGATTTATTTACTAATTCAAACATAAGGCATTCTCCTTTCATACAAAACGCATTGGTATATTACTAACTAATTACCTTTTTATTCAAACAACTGTTTTTTTTCTTCTTGAGACAACTTTAAATATACTTCTACCATTTTTTCATATGTAGCTCTCTTTATCTCACATGCTTTTTCTTTAGATTCTCCAATATGCCCAGTATCTTCAAAATTACTATATGGACAATTTCCTAAACACATACTTCTGACCCAGCATGACTTGCATTTTTCATGATGATTGCTCACTTTAATATCATCCAAAAATTCGTTTCGTTTTGTAAATCCCTTATAAATATTTCCTAGTACAAATTGTTTATATGAAACAAAGCGATGACACGGATACATATCACCATGATAATCAACTGCAACCATCGTTCTTCCCGCCCCACATGAATAATCACCATGAATTCCGAAAAAAGTATCTAACCTTTTGATTTGTGTATATACTATTTTCATCTGCTTACACTTTGAATACTCTTTTTCATGAGCATATTTTAAAAACTGTTCAACATAATTTATCTGATTCTGTAAAAAAGTATCATAATCTTCCTCAGAAAAAGTATTGTAAGCTGGAGACATCGCAATTGATTTAAACCCTAGGTTATACAAATGTTCAAATGTATAAACCAGATTTTGTTTTCCATTCACAGTAGCTCTTGCAGATAGTTTTCCCTCATGTCTCAATTTTTCAGTTCTATTGATAACTACATCGTATGAGCCTGTCTTATCTGCAAAAAATCTATTTTTGTCATGCGTTTCTTTATCACCATCTATGCTAATCATGGCATGAATATTGTATGTATCAAAAAACTCCTCAACTTCTTGATTTAATAAGGTTCCGTTTGTGGTCATATTTATATAAATTCTTTTCTTTATTTCCTTTTCTCTTTTACGAATATATGGCACCAGTTTCTTTAGTAACGGAAATGCTAATAACGGTTCACCACCAAACAATATAACTCCCAAACTTTTCTCATCTTTTCCATTTTCTATAAGAAATTCCACTGCTGCACATGCCGTTTCTAAATCCATTGTTCCTGCATCATTATATACACCTCCATCTGCATAACAATATGAACACCTCATATTACAACCTTGTATCAACATAAGTGTCACTGTCCCAAGTGACATTTTTGATTTACCGATTTCTTCTTCTCCATTAACTATAAAACCTAAACTCTCCATCTTCTCAATCAATTCATCAAACTGTTCTCTTCCGAGCTCATTTGAAACCTCTTGGTATATCGTGTCTTTATCATTTCCTGACATTTGTGCTATCTTAAGTGTTTTATCATCTACTTTATATATTGCAGTCGTATCAATATTGAAAATAAACTTATCTTCTCCATTATCAAAAACTTTATAGGGTCTAAAAGTAATAATTTTATCCATTTTTTTACCTCCGTAACTTTTCTGAACAGACAGTATCATAACTAATTTTCAATATAAAGTTTTATTGTATAAATTGCCTTTTTTTTTGCCTCGTTGGCACATACTATTCCTTTTTATGTCCCAACTTGGCACACTTCTGCGATTTACAGGGAAATCTACCCATGTTAGAATGATACTGTCAAAATTATATGTAGCGAAACGCAGCTTTCCAGGGAATGCCTCTTCTCTGGTGCAAGCTGCGTTTTTTAGTGCATGGAAAGGAGTATCACAACTAAATATAGAATAAGCGTTCCTCCGTATTGACCGGACTGAAGCTTTTATGAGGCAGGAAAACTATAAGCCAGGGCAAAGTGAAAGATCTCACTTTGCCCTCTTTTTATGAAGGAGGTTCATTTACTTGAAAAACCATGTACACAAAGAAGCCCCACCGGGCATGAAACATCATCGGAACTATGGAAAATATCTCTATACTGCCTTCCTTGTCTTCACTCTGATTGCCTGTAATGTACAACCAGTTATGGCTGCTACCATCTGGGATAAAGCTTCAGAAATCATGAAAGACGTATATAACCAGATTATCCTGATCTCCACCATTGCGGCTGTTGTAACTGCATCGGTTGCTTTGCTTTTGATGAATTTTTCCAAATCCGGAAAAACCGTGGATGAATCCAGGGCATGGCTCAAACGAATCATCATTACATGGGCGATTCTCAATGGTCTGGGATTTATCATGGCTTACATCACTCCGTTCTTTGCCGGCGGGCAGTGGAATGGATAATGCAGATAAGGAGGTGGCTCTGTCATGGGAATACTTGACGGAATTGTAGAATGGATTGCCGAACAGGTCATGAACATTCTGGATTTGATTACTACTTCTGTTCTGGGTGCACTGGGATGTTCCATGGATACTTTTCTCCGGTATTTTCCAGCAGCGGAAACAATGTACCAGATTTTTCTGGCACTGGCTATCGGACTCATCCTTTTAAACTGGGTTTGGCAGCTTTTTAAGAATTATTTTATGGGGACAGGGATTGACGCTGAAGATCCAATCAAATTATCACTGCGGACTTTTATGTTCCTTTTCCTGACATTCTATGCCAAGGACATCGTGGATCTTCTATTGAATATTGCAGGAACCCCGTATAGTTGGATTCTGACTGAAGATCTTCCACCACTGGAATTTGCCAAATTTAATTCTGTAATCACAGTCATCCTGGGGGTATGTGCCAACGGTGCTGTCGCCATTGTTGCACTCATACTGGTGCTGATCCTTGCCTGGAATTACATCAAGCTGCTTTTTGAAGCTGCAGAACGTTACATACTGCTTGGAGTTCTGGTCTACACGGCACCTGTTGCGTTTTCCACGGGGGCTTCCCAGGCTACTGGAAATATTTTTAAGAGCTGGTGCCGTATGCTTGGCGGACAATTCTTTTTGCTTTTAATGAACGCCTGGTGTTTACGGCTGTTTACCTCCATGGTCGGAACATTCCTTGCAAACCCTTTATCACTCTAGGAAGGAGGAGATTATGAAACATAAGAAAACACTGCTCTGCAGCCTGCTATTGATTTCTTGTCTGATTCTTGTAACTTCCATGCCGGTCTTTGCCGCAGAACTTACAGAAGCAGAGGTGCAGCAAGCTGTTGATGCACAGGGAAAAGAAACAGTAACCGGCAATGTTTTTATCTGGTTTTTGTGTGCCATTGCTTTTTTGAAGGTTTCTCAAAAAATTGACAGCTTTATGGCAAGTCTGGGAGTCAATGTTGGAAATACTGGTGGAAATATGATGGCAGAACTTTTAATTGCTGGAAGGGGACTTGCAAGTTCCTTTCGATGGCATGGCGGTGGAGGCCATAGCAGTTCCCATTCTTCCTCTCCCGGAAGTGCTGCAGTACAAAGTTCTTTCCTTTCCGGAGGATTGGCCGGAGCTGTTGGAAGGCAGACAGAACGTTCCGCAGTCAATGCAGCCACCGGATATACGGAAGGACCAAGCATCGGAAATGCGCTCTATCAGTCTTCCCTTGAAAAAGGCGGAGATTTTGCCAATAACGTTATCAGCAATATTGCTCAGGGAAATTATGGACAAGTTGGCTCGATCAAGGGTGAGGGAGCTGTTTCTGCATTCCAATCTTACATGGGAATTCAAAATGAAGATAAAACAGATCATTCCTATACCAACGTTGAGATTGGCGGCGGCAGGATAACAGGCGTTGAGTCCGGTTCCAATGGAGACAGCCGGGAATTTGCTATGTACCATGCCGATCAATATACAGCTCCTACCCAAGGAACCTACGAAACTGTGCAATCTGTAGACGGAGCTACCTGGTACAAGCAGTATGCCGAAAATACAGTATCCAAAATTCCTTATGATGCTGGCGATGGAAAAATAGCCTACAACGAATCCATTGTCCAAAAGCTTCCTCCTACTCCTCCAAGAAAGGATCGGATTTAATGGCGGATACAGAACGCTCTGGACTTGACGAAGCAATGGATGTAGGCTCCAGTACCGTTTCTCACCTAAAGTCCTTAAAAACAGCAGCCACTTTTTCCAAAGCAGGATATGGTGCAGCCCTTGGCGGGCCTTTTACAGCAGCGATTGGAGCAGTCATAGCCAACCGGAATCAGCTCACTAAAATTCTCCTTGTTATTCTTGCCATACTGCTGCTTCCGGTTTTATTTATTGTGATGCTCCCTGGTCTGATCTTTGGAAGTCTGACCGAGCAAAGTGATGTGCTAAACAGCAACTCTATGATCAGTGAAAACATCCGTGCTTCCCGTGAAGCCATTGTTGAAGTGTTAGAAGAAAGCCATGAAGACATTCTGGCAGAGATTCAGGCAGCAATTTCCCGTCTTCCACAAGGAGATACTGCCGCCATCAATGATCCCTATACATACAGCATCTCCGTCAATGCCAATCTGCTGATTTCACAATTTTGTGCCAGCCAGGATGATTATAAAAACATCAACCTAAACCAATTAAAGAAACTCATCCGTGAAAATAAAGAAGGACTTTTTTCTTATGATGTAGCAACCGAGACAGTTACCATGGAAGTTACCGTTGATGGCGGTGCAGAAGGAGAAACCGGCACAGAACAGGGACAGGCACAAACACAGACGGTTACTTTTACGAAACACACCTATACCGTTGTTTATGCTGGGGATTCCTATTTTGCAGACCATGTATTCCATCTTACAGACAAACAGAAAGAACTTGCCAAAAACTATGCCGAAAACCTGACTGCTTTCTTTGGAACTGCTTCTTCCGGTATTGTGGCTGCGATCAATCTTAGCGATGAGGTATTGTCCTACCGCCCTGCTGTAGAAAGAGCTGCTGCAAAATACGGTATGAGTGATTACGTGGATTTAATCCTTGCAGTCATGATGCAGGAGTCTGGCGGACGGGGGCTGGATGTGATGCAAGCAGCGGAAGGTGGATTTAATACCCGCTATCCCCACGTTCCAAATGGGATTACGGATCCGGAATACTCCATTGAATGTGGGGTACAGGAATTAAAATATGCCCTCGACAAAGCCGGCTGTACCGGACCTACGGACTTAGATCGGATTAAACTGGCTCTTCAGGGTTACAACTACGGTTCTGCATACATTGACTGGGCAATGGAACGTGACGGTGGTTATACCAAAGAAAATGCGATTGCCTACTCTGACATGATGTGTGCAAGACCAAGCTGGCCTTATGACCGGTATGGTGATAAAGAATATGTGGATCATGTCCTTCGGTATTACCAAATTACTGCCAGTGGCGGCAGCTATCCCGCAAACGGCATGCAGATTCCACACTATCTCCAGACAGACTATGGAAATATCCCCTATGGTGACGGTTCGATTGCATCCAGCGGTTGTGGACCTACCAGTTTTGCCATGATTGCCAGTTATCTTACAGGCACTACCATTACACCTATTGATGCAATATCCTGGTGCGGAAATTCCTATTACAAACCAGGAGTCGGCACTTACTGGTCTTATTTCCAGGCAGCATCTGATCATTTTGGGTGTGGGTCTGTCACACAGACCAGTGATCCCAACCAGGTGCTTCAAGCTTTATCTGAAGGTCGTCCGGTCATCAGTTCCCAAAGAGCCGGGCTTTTTACCAGTGGCGGACATTTTATTGTCCTTCGTGGTGTAACGGCTGGAGGTAAAGTATTAGTCAATGATCCCAATGACAGCTCCTCCAAAAACTACATCAACCGAGAATTTGATATGATGACGGAAGTACATGCAACTGCAAATGCCTATTGGATCTTCGCTAAAAAGTAAAGGAGACACTTATGAACAGAAAAAAAGCAATTCTGGCTATCTTTATGATGGCCTTTTTGATTATTATCGGATTTCTTCTTCCCTCCATCTGGAAATCCCAAAAAGGAAACAAAAAATCCGAGACCGAAAATATTCAGCACGATGATAGTGAACATGCTGAGACAGAACAAGCAGAAAATAACGAATCCATAACCTTTCAGGATTTTGAAGCTCTGGAAGACTTTTTCTCCAAGGAGCAGGTGAAACTTTTTCAGGAAGAACTGACCTCATATCTTACAAACGTAAAACAGATGTCTCTAACTTCCATCCGTTTCCTTGCTGATGCTACTACCTATCCCAATGCTTCTGATATTAATTTTTCGTTCCAGCTTCCGGATAAGTCTGTTCTTCCTGTGTACTACACTTCTTCTACTGGAAGATTTTTTTTCGGTGAAGAACGTACCCCTGATTCCGGAAAAGAAGTCATCTATGAACGTCCAACAGATGACCAACTTCAGTCGGTCATTTTTTGCGGACAGTTCAATACATGCCTGTCTGTTTCGCTCCCTGCTCCTGCGTTTGCTCTCGTTTGATTTCTCCCTCTGTATCTTCTTGGCACAAGCAGGACAATACTTCGATATGCCAGAGCGGGGAACATATTCAACACCGCACACCGTACAATTCTTAGGCTTTAACGCAGTCCACCGCTTTGTCGGTGTGATATGTAATTCACCGACAAAGCCGATGAATTTATAATAAATCTTGATTTCCTGCCGCACCATTCCGTCTGTAAGTTTCTCACGTTCCGAAACAAGTATCTTGTCTATAAGTGCGTTTATGATGGTTGCGTCCAGTTCCTTAATGCCTTGATAGTTGCGGATTAGGGAGAGGAAATCACGGACACCCTGCGTCTTCTCATAGCTGTCGCTGAGCGTTTCCGTTACCTCTTTCAGCCTTGCTTCAATTTCAAGCTGTTCTTTCTGGTATTTTCCCGACATCATCTCAAAATTCCGCTCGGTAATACGCTCCATCACCTTATCTTCATAGAGTGAGGAAAACAGCCTGTCCAGTTCTGCAAGGCGTTTGTTCAGTTTTCTTTGCTCCTTTTCCAGTGCCTTTGCCTTGCTCTGGTCTGTTTCCGTGAGCCGCTTTTCAATCGCCCTCACTGCCTTTTCATCATTGACTGCCATATCCGCAAATCGGTTGATGTCGGTGAGGACAGCGTTGAACAAGTCCCTCGCTTCAATGCTGTGTGCGGTACACATGATATTACCGTATCTGCCATAATTATTGCAGGAATATTGTACGCAGTCGATGATGTCGGGGCGTTTCCTCCTGTTGGCACTCATAGCCCGCATCGCATAGCCGCAGTCCGCACACTTAATAACGCCTGCAAAGATGTTCTCAAAGCCGCCCTTGTTTTCTGGTAATCTGCGGCTTGTAATAAGCTGCTGTACGGTATCAAATTCCTCCTGCGTGACTATCCCCTCATGGGTGTCTGGTATCACTTCCCATTCTTCGGGCAGCTTAGAGGGGCGTTTCTTGCTTTTCATGTTGGCGGCAATCCGCTTGTAGCCTGCAAGGTTTCCCGCATATATCGGGCTTCTTAAAATGCCCCTTACGCTGTTCTCGCTCCAAATATAACGGTTCTCCTCATTCTCCTCAAAATACCTCTCATAGCCTGTTGCCCCCTGCTCCGCCGCATAAGCGGCGGGGCGTAAGATATGCTGTTTGTTGATGTGCTTGCGGATTTTGGCGATTCCGTTGCCCGCTAACGCAAGGTCAAATATTTCCCTTACCACATGGGCAACTTTGTCATCTATCAGCAGATGGTTGTGGTCGGCGGGGTCTTTGACGTAACCGTATGGTGCTGTCGTCCCCATGAATTTCCCCTGCTGAAACCTCGCTCGGTACGCCGATTTTATCTTGACCGACACATCGGCGGAATACATTTCGTTTAGGATGTTGCGGAAAGGCGTGATGTCCATAGCGGATTTATTGAGCGTGTCCACGCCGTCATTGACCGCTATATACCTCACATTATGCTCTGGGAAAAACACTTCCAGATACAGTCCGCAATCAAGATAGTTCCTCCCCAGACGAGATAAATCTTTCGTGATAACGCAGTTTATCAGACCGCTTTCAATGTCCTTAATCATGTTCTGGAAACTTGGTCTTTGGAAATTTGTACCAGAGTAACCGTCGTCCACATACGTTTTTGCTAAGTGCCATCCCTGCTTTTTCACATAATCCGTGAGGATGGATTTCTGTGTCGCAATGCTCGCACTCTCGTTATCCGTGCCATCGTCTTTTGACAAGCGGCAGTACATGCCGACTTCATAAATCTTGTTCTCCATTCTTATTCCTGCCATACTGTAAAACCTCCATATCTGTCCTATCTGTTTTCATGTTCCATTGCGTACATTCTAAGCGGACAGCCCCTCATTGTCGAAGGTGTCGCCCTCGGCAATCTTCTTCCGAATATCCTCGGAAATAATCGGGATAAACGCTTCTGTGACTGTCTGCGTGCCGACATATTCACGGCTGATTATCATCTGAACTGGTGCTTTCGGCACGATACGCTTTCTCTTTTTATCTGCTTTCTTATCCTCGCCCATACTTAAATCTTCCTTTCCAGACAGGGCAGGAGAACGTCTGGAAACGCCCCGCCCTGTCAATCAGATACCATCAATCCCCGCTGTTTACTTCTTTCTGTAATGCTTCAAGGAGTGCTGCTGCTTCATCAGCGTTCAACGTGATACCCTTTCCGCACTTCTCACGGTTCGGGGAAAAGCTGCGGATGTCATATTTCGGCTCTCTTCCGTTCCATGAGATAAGATTGATTTCTTTTGTGTAGCCGCTGTCGCCCTTAGACAATACGGCGATTTCCTTTACAATCTCATACTGGATTTCTTTCATTCTTCATACCTCAATTTTCTGCATTTACCTCCCGAAAAGAGAAGATTAGCGGCTGTCCCTGCCCCGTTTCCTCTGCAATTCACGCTCCAAAAGTTTAATGATGGTTTCCTCCATCTGCTTCGGCGTTGTGTTCTTCGGAAAATACTTTTTCAGCTTGCTTGTGTTGATTTTCAAGGTTTCTTTCTGGTTTCCCTTTTCCTCCGTCATAATTGCAAATATCGTATCCATGTCAAGCCGCCCGCTCTGGCTTAGGCTTTTCATCCGCTGTGCCTGTGAGAGTGAGGGCGTTGCTTCTTCGCTCTCCATCGTGGCAAAGAGGTTTTCCTGCTCGTCTTTCTTCAAAAAGGACAGTTCCACCGCAGGCGTGAGGGCGATTTTCCCCTCGTCCACCATCCGCAAAATCGGCGGTATCAGTTCCGTCAAACGGATAAATCTTTGTACGGTCATCCTGCCTACGCCGAAGCCCTGTGCCACCTTGTCGTCCGTCCGCAACTTCGTCACAACTTGTGACGAGGTTAAGTCTGTGCGGAAACCCTGCCGCTTCATGGCTTCGGATTTCATCTTGTAGGCAAACGCCCGCTCTGATGGCAGGATATTCTCACGCTGTAAATTACTGTCTACAAGGGTGATGATGGCTCGGTCACGGTCTAAGGGCAGGACAAACGCAGGCACGGTATTTATCCCTGCAAGTTCAGACGCACGGACACGCCGCTGCCCTGCAATCACTTCATAGCCGTTCCCGTCCTCTTTCGGGCGTGTGATTATCGGCGTGACAATGCCAAATTCCTTGATGCTTTCCGCTAATTCTGACAGCGTTTCATCCTCTGCCACATGAAACGGATTGTCGGGAAACGGGTACAAGTCTTTGGTCTTTAACACCTTAAAATCCTGTTTCTTCATTCACATATCTACCTTTCTTTCGCTCTGCTTTTATGGTTTTTCTGCAATTCTTCCAACACTTCGGGCGGTATCTTTGAGAGCAGCCGCCCCATCTGCTCGTTGGTTCTCTGCAACTCAAATATCTTCTGGTTCGCTTTCTGCACCTTTAGTTCCTGCTCATACTTTTCATCACGCATACGCCCCGCATAGTCTGATTCCTGCCCGATTTGCTCCTTTAGGCTATTGATATAGGCACTCTGCTTACTGATTTCCTTTGAGAATTTCTCCACGTCTGGGAGCCATGCCGCAATCAGTTCCAGAGCCTTGTCACGCTTCTTCCCTGCATTAAAGGCGTTGATGTCGGACAGTGCAGACACAATTTCCTCATACTGTTTATCAAGCCTGCCGCCCAACTTATAGAGCCATGTGGGGACATGTTTCCGCTTCGTTTCCATTGAGGACTGACCTCTTTCAAGCTGATTCCACCGTGAGGACATCCGCTCATGGTAGGCGGTCTGCCATTCGGACAGGCTCTTTTGATTGCCTAAAATTGTTTTGGCAGACAGCTTATTGTCTGGTGTAATCGGCACAAAACAGAGGTGCATATGCGGCGTTCTCTCGTCCATGTGGACGACTGCGGAGAGGATATTTTTCTCCCCGACACGCTCTGAAATGAAATCCAGAGCCATCGTAAAATACGCTTTCTGTTCTTTGGGCGGCAGGCTGTTCATAAATTCTGGCGAAGCCGTGATAAGCGTTTCCACCATCATCACGCTATCTTTCCTCGTCCTGCACCCTGCTTCGGCTACCATGCGGTTAATCTCTTTCTTGTAGGTGTACCTCGGCGGATTCACAAGATGGTAGTTATCTTTCGAGCGTTCCATATCTATATCTGGATTGCTTTTATAGGCTTCTTTTTTACGCTCGTTGTGGCGTTCGCAAGCCGCAACGCCGCCCGCTTTGCGTTTCTGGAAACGCAGGATTGCATAGGGCATAATTCATCATCTTCCTTTCTTCGGCGGGTAAACTGCCCTTTGGGTGACAGCGGTGACGGCGGTGACAGCAGTTTTGGGATACCCCCTACCGACTGCCTCAACTGTCACCCTTATTCCCTGCATGACGGTCATGTCGATGATGACGGTGTTTTTGGAATACCCCCTCGCAAGAGCCGTCACCGTCATGCTGCCATTCTTTTATCCGAAGCGTGGAGCGTAGGATAAGCAGGGCGTAAGACCTGCCATAAGGGAGTCCAGAGGGAACGTCTGGCACACGACTTTGCAGGGCAAAGTGTAGTGTGTTACACCCTGTAAACGCAGTCGGAAAAATCGGAAGGATTTTTCTGACCGCAGGGGTGGTTTTACACGCCGAAAAGGGCGGGTAAATCCTACGCCTGCACTTTGCGTTTACGGGGTGTTCTCCCGCAGGGATGACAGCGGCAGGGTATCCTAAAATCACTGTCACCGCCGTCACCGCTGTCACCCGCAGGGCAGAGTCGCCAGCTTTACACGGCTTTAAGCGTCAATGACAGTAACAGGGGGTATCCCAATATCGCTGTCACCACCGTCACCGCTGTCACCCGCCCGCTTTGCAAGCGAAATCTGCCTGCCGTGTTTTTTGCGGCTGTACTGATAAACGATATGGTTCTCATTTAAAAATGTGGTGCGGTATTCATTGAGCCATTTCGTAATCACCGTGGGTATGGTTTCCGTTTCCCTCATAGCGGCTAACAGCTCCGTTGCCGTGCCTGCCCATTCTTCCTTATCCCTCATAAAATCCACCAACCGAAAAAGGACGTCTGGTATCGTTTCTTTCGCAAGCTGCTCCTGCGTTTTTCTCTCCACAAGTTCCCAACTGCAATCACGGAAACGCAGCGTGTATTCCTGATAGGGCGTGTCCCTGCCCGTCACATACAGCTTGGCGGTGTCGGATGCCCGTTTCTCCTTTTCCAGAACAAAGGTAGCGTCCGCACTCCCCGTTAAGCCTGTCGTCCCAGACACCTTGTTGAACACATCGCTGTCATTCTGCTTTCGGATGTGGTGTACGACAATGACCGCCAATGAATGCCTGTCGGCAAAGTCTTTGATTAGTGAGATGTCCCCATAGTCGCTTGCGTAGGCATTGTCTTTTGAAGCTGTACGGACTTTCTGCAAAGTGTCAATGACAATAAGCCTGCTGTTTGGGTAATCTTTCAGATAATCTTCAAGCTGCACGATAAGACCGTCTGACAGCTTGCAGCTTGCCACGGCAAAGTGAAGCCGCCTGCTCGCTTCGTTCGTCAATCGGAACAGCCTGTCCTGTATACGGCAGAACGTGTCCTCAAGGCAGAGGTAAAGCACGTCGCCCTCCATTGTCGGCATATCCCACAAGGGAAGTCCCTGCGACACGCATAAACATAGCTTCAGCATGAGCCAGCTCTTTCCTATCTTCTGTGAGCCGCAGAACAGCGACAAGCCTGTGGGGATAAGGCTGTCCACCACAAAGGACGGCTTCTCAAGCGGTTCATAAAGGAGCGTTTCGGCGTTGACTGTCTGTAACTTCTGCATGGCTTTCCTCCTTTCGGGCGGTGTTTTTGTTTTCGTTGCACATAGGCGTTGACCTCCTTAAAAATAGATTTACTCCCACGAAGAAAAAGTGAGAGTATGTAATGCCGCCAATCCCACACAAATAAAAAACAGATTTCTTTTTCGGGCGGTGTCGGTCACGGTTGGAGATACTTCCTCATTTCCGCCTTTACTTTCTCCTTTGCAATCGCAACAGATTTCTGTATTGCCGAAGCGGTGCAATGCTCCATAGCGGCGATTTGGTAAAAATTGAACTCATACTCGTAGTAGAGCAGGAAACGCCGCCTTTGTATCTCTGGCAGTCCGTCAACCGCCTTACAGAGCAGTTCTGCCCGTTCTGCCTCAATCATTTGTTCCTCTATGCTCTTAGGCAGCTTCAACGCCCGCCTGTTCAGCGTTTCGTCCCATACTTCCGAAAACTCCCTGTGCCGCTCGTCCCATTGGAGGAGATTCCTGTTCCTGCGTTCCATCTGCCGAAACTCCATAAAGAACTGTTCCGACACTTCCAACTCGTGGGATTTGCCCTGCCCGTCCTTAAAGCTGATAAAATACCTTGTGCCGCTTTCCGTGGATTCCTCCCGAAGCGTGTACGCCTTAACTCTGTATGCCATCCCGCTTGCCTCCTGCAAAAAATAAGTGAGGGGATTTCCATCCCTCACCCAGTAGCCCGCAGGACGGCAGGCTGTTTTAGACGCTATAAAATTTTCGTAGCTTCTTCCGCAGATGGTCTAACCTCGCATAGATGGCACCAGTCGTCAAATGCACGAGCGGGGCAATCTCCTTTGTGGAATACCCCTGCATTTTCAGCAGGACGATTTTCAAGGTACGCCCGTCCACCGCGACTAATACTTGATAGAGATTTTCGCTCTCAATCTCGTCCAGTAACTCCGCAACCGTACCCACTTCCGTCTGCCGCTCCCTGTCTGCCATGTCCTCAAGGTATTCCGCAATGTCATTCGTCCATCGGTAAAACCGCCTGTTGGAATTGAAGTCTGCCCTGTCCGCAATGCGTATCTGCTCAATGGTCGCTTCATCAACGCCGCACTCACGCAGCAGCTTTTCCTCCGCTTCTTTCCAGATACGCCATTTCCTGTCCTCCCGTCCGTGGTTATATGCCATGCTTCTTTTCCTCCAATCAGAATTGATTGAGAGGGCAGAGAAAAACCCCCTCATTTTCCCAAAGGAAAAAACAAGGGGGCTGAACGCCTTAAATTTTAATTTTCTATTATCTTTCTTAGTTTTCTTAGGATTCTGGCTTTGCGTTTGTTCACAACGCTCTGGGTTATGCCGAACCTCGCCCCGACTTCACGCTCAGAAAGTCCGTCAAAAAAGATTGCCTGTATCAATTCCTGTTCACTATCCGACAGCAAAGGCAGGGCGGCTTTCAGCCTGTCCACCATAACCGCATTGACAACGGTTTCCGCAATGTCTGCCGCTTCATCAGCGATAAAGTCTAAAGGCTTCCCCTCGCTGTCCGTAAATCCATCCAGAGAAAGCAGGCTGTTCTTCGTATCTAATTTTTTCAGATAACGCCACCGTTCCTTATCTCGGTAGAAGTCCGTGTATTGCTCCCTCACGACTTCAAGCAGACAGCCTTGAATGGGGATAAACAGCTTGTCCATATAGGTCTGGTCGGATTCCCTGCGGCGGCAGAAATCCGTATAGGACAGTTCCACATATCTGCCGCTTTCCTTGATATATACCTTTCTCGGTGCGTATTTCACTGTAAGTACCTCCCATCTGAATTTTTGAAATGTTCAAAATCCAGATGGAGAGGTGGCGAACGACACCTAACACCACTAATAGCCCTATGGCACTTTCCAACAAAAATCGACAAAAGAAAAACCGCAAAGGCTCTATGACCTTTACGGTTATGGGAAATATTAATTCTGTTGTATGGAGATTGTACTTCTACATTCAAGGCAGGAAGTGCCGTTGCATAGGCAGAAATTTTTTTAACTGGTTTCCTGCCGTTCTCTGATATGCTATGTATTGATAAATTTTGCTTCGTATGAGCAGATAGATAACTGCCCGAAAAAAGGACATAAAAAAATCCCTCCAAATTTAAAAACAAATTCAGAGGGTAATTTAGGGTATAACAAAATAACCCACCCGAATATCGTTTTTTTTATTTGGTGAGTTTGTTCTTTCAAATACGAAACAAATGCTCATGTACGGTAAAGTATCACAAGAAAATTATGTCGAATTGACAGCCGCCTCCGCTATACCGAATAAGGAAATAAAGAGTCCTCAAATTTTGCGCTACTAAATGAAGACGAGCGGAAGTAATCTCCCGCTCGTCAGTAAACTTAACTATGCCATATCAATCCCGCTTCTTTCCCGCCACCGGCACTAAGAACAGCGCGGGCAACAGCAGGAAAGCGGTACAGACCAGCCCCCAGGGTATGGACACCTGCTGGGCTACCAGCCCCACAATAGGCCCGCCGATGATCTGCCCGAAAGAGTCCAGCTGTCCGCTGGTGGAAAAGACTGTGGCGCGCATTTTCTCATCCACATGGTCGTTCATCCAGGCGGCCAGCACAGGCTCCTTGATGGTGCGCATAAGCCCCGCCAGCAGGAACACCAACAACATGAACCAAAAGCTCCGCCCCACCGCGAAGAGAACCAGGCACAGGATATACCCGGCGCTGGTGGACATGACCACACTGGTTCGGCTGACAGTCCCTTTTTTCTCCATGCGGGCGATGAGCAACTGAGAAGCCAGAATACCTAAGCCGCTGCCGATAAGACTGATAACACCGAACCAAGTGACGCTGTTCAGCGGCCCGATAACGGGTATTACCGTGTCATCCAGAAAATGAGCGGTGGAGAGCCGGTCAAAGCCTTCACTGGCAAGTCCCCCGCATAGTGTGATTGCTAAGAGCGCCAGCAACACAGGTGCGCCTTTCACAAAGCCCAGGTTGAGCTTGAACAGGCAGACAAAGTCTTTAAGCAAGCCCTGCCGTTCCTCAATAGCAGGGGAGAAGTTGGTTTCTGGCATGATGCGAACCAACACCAGCCCCAACAACAAGCACAAACTGCCCCCCAAGATGACAGGCATTTGCAGGTTTATGTTTCCCAGCAGTGTGCCCGGCACCACGCCCAGAACGCCGCCGATTTGCCCCATTTGACTGCCCCGCAGGAACACCTTGTCTATGGGTTTGTCCTTTTCCTCCGAGGCAATCCACGCCTCCAGAGCGCCGGTGATGAAGGTATCACCGCAACCCCAGACAACCTGGGCCAGCAGAACCGGCGCGAACCACGGTAGCGCACCCTCCATCAGAAAGCCCAGGCCGTAGAGGAACATTCCAATCAGCACCGAGCGCCGACGGCTATACAAATCCGCCACCACACCGGTGGGTATCTCGAACAGAAAGCAGGAGGTCTCCAGAACCGTCCCTACCAGGACAAGCTGGAAAGCATCCAGCTGCACCACCTCCAGGTGGTACACGATGGAAAGCACTGTGGACATAGAAACCGCCAGGGAACAGACAAATCGGAACAGCAGGTAGACAGAATATGCCTTTGAATTTTTAGCAAACATGAAGTTACATTCTCCTTTCAAATCTCATTTTATATGACTTTTGCAAGCTGTTAAGCTAACTTGTGGAACATATGCCGAACCTTATCTATACGGCTATTCGGGCGGCGGGGTTGGCAAATAAATTTACCAATAGCTGGCT
>SKEY01000843.1_pt1 | contig 45588 bp, 45 predicted proteins | sample 4843871 | NCBI WGS metagenome assembly SKEY01 (sample SAMN11008797, study PRJNA524170) | human gut metagenome | biome: Human fecal sample; material: Feces; isolation source: fecal sample from pouch patient p36 | host: Homo sapiens | place: Israel: Tel-Aviv | collected 2016-12-04
TGAGCACGTTAGGCAATATGAGCAAGGAAGTTGTCGAGCAATACATCAACAATCAAAAATACAATGAAACTAAAAAACGCCCTAACGGGCGCTAAAGGGGCCTATCCATCCCATGACTAAAGTCACGAGATTTCCGGCCAAACATCATTAAACTAAACACCCGATCAAAAAATAGCTGAAGAGCAACGTCTAAACAACGTCGTCTTCAACTATTTTTTTATTGACCATTCGTGTACTTGCCGCTTAGGTTCTTTTGGATCTTGGCGGGGGCTTTGTCGTAGGCGACCACCTTAACTAGCTTACCACGCATCAACAAGCGCCGGGCCCCGGTGGCGTCACAGGTCACCAAGGTGAGGATATTTTCCTTAGTGTTATCGATCACGTCAACCCGGGTGGCGTCAATAAACTTTCGCTCGTACAACTTATACTCGTAAACCTTTTTCATATCGGTGATGTAGACCAACTGGCCGACCTTACCGTGGTAGTAAAGAGGCGAAAAGAGAATCTTAGAGCCGTTAGCCATGTTGTGAGCGGCCAGTGGGTAGTTACCCTTCCCCATTTCTTGATCGGCCCGCATCGTTCCGGCCGCTAGCGCCAAGGTCGTGTTAGAAACCCCCTTGGCAATCGGGATCCGCAGGTTGATCGCCGGGATCGAGATCACCCCGATCACGTTAATTGATTCCTTCTTGGCCCGGGCCGCGGCCACCGTCTGTAGATTCAAGTCCTTGACGCTGCTGAAATCGTAACTGGCCTTTTTCTTCTCGTTTTTTGCCACCAGCGACTTGGTCACCTGGGGTTGATAAGTGTTAACCAGGTAATCTTTAACCTGCTGATTAAAGATCAAGACCAGGCTGAGGGCCAGCCCCAAAATGATCACTAACCAGTACAAGATGGTTTTCCACCATCGTTTCTTTTTCATCATGCCCTCCCGTCAGTGTTAAAATATCAAAGTCAGTATACACTATGTCAGAAGGGAATGGTACGAATTGGTATCATCGCGTCGCCCCGTCTGGGTTCGCAACCTGCGGGTCCTTTCAGTGGGCGTTTTCTTTGCCGGAATGGGGTTTTCTGAGGTGACTTGCTTTCTTTATACATTGCCACCCTCGGTCACTTCAGCCACCAGCAGCTGAACTTCTTTTCCGGGCTAGCCTTTTCGGCGATGTACTTCGTTTCCGCCTTTATCTCCCCCGTCTGGGGACGGTTAGCGGACCGCTACGGGCACAAACCGATGTGCCTGCCGCCCTGGGAATGGCAATCGTTTTGGGGGCGATGGGGTTAGTCACCAACGTCTGGCAACTGATTGGGCTACGGATGGCCCAGGGGGTCTTTGCCGGTTTCATTTCCAACTCCAACGCCCTGATCCCCCAAGGAAAAGAGTGGTGGCGCTATCGGGGTAATGGCCGCTGGGGCGACCGGTGGAAACTTGCTTGGGCCCTTTTTAGACGGGACCCTCTCATCAATTTTTTCTTACCGGACAACCTTTTTTATCACCGGCGGCATCTTATTATTAGTCTTCTTAGGCACCCTTTTTTTGGTCCACGAGGAGGGCTTTGTCCCGGTTAAACCAACGCCGGGGCAGCCCAACAGCGGAGTCTTAAACCAACTGGCGCTGCCGCGGGTCATCTTAGGCCTCCTAGTTACGACCCTGATCATCCAGGCCGCCAACAATTCCATCAACCCGATCGTCTCCCTCTTTATCCGCCAGCTGATGCATAACGGGTAGGGAGTCACCTTCATGGCCGGGATCGTGGCCGCCATGCCCGGGGGCGCCACCATCATTACCCCACCGCTCTTGGGGCGGTTAGGTGACCGGATTGGGACCCAAAAGATCTTAATCGGCGGTTTTTTTAATCAGCATCGCCTGTTTTATCCCCTCGGCCTTTGTCACCAACACCTGGCAACTCGCTGGGCTCCGCTTTATCATCGGGATCGCCGACGCCTCCTTGTTCCCCCAAGTACAGACCCTCTTAACCAAGAACTCACCGACCACTTTGACTAGCCACTTCTTTTCTTGGAACCAAAGCGCCATGTACATTGGTAACATGTTTGGCCCCATCATCGGTGGTCTGGTCGCTGGCAGCTTCGGCTATGCCGGGGTCTTCTTGGTGACGACCGGTTTTGTTTTCATCAACCTGTCCCTCTGTTTCGTCAACGTCTTCTTGCCCCTGCGCAAGGCGAACCACTAACATTAAGACCACGCTCCGTCGGCCAGGCCGCAAAGGAGGGTGGTCTTTTTTTGTTCGCCACGCACCGTGGTTAGCTTGTTAATCAGGGCGTTGCCGATTCAACAAAAAAACGCCCCACCGAAGTGAGACGCTTTAACGAAGGTTGGTTTACTTGAAACCGTACTTCTTGTTGAACTTGTCGACTGCCCCGTCGGCCTGGGTGAACTTTTGCTTCCCAGTGTAGAACGGGTGGGAGTCGGACGTAACTTCAACCCGGACAAGCGGGTATTCGTTACCATCTTCCCATTCAACGGTTTCCTTGGAAGTAGCCGTTGAACCGGAGATGAACTTGTAACCAGTTGCTGAGTCTTCGAAGACTACCAAGTGGTAATCTGGGTGAATTCCTTGCTTCATAATTTAATGCGCTCCTTTTGCCATGAATCATTGCCTGAAACATAGTTATTTCAATAACCCTAATAGAGTAACACGTGCTCAGTCAAAAAGCAACCTAGTCTTGCTCATCGTCTTCAATCCGGACGTTGGCGTTTAGACGATTGAGCTTCCAAACAATGCGGTCGTAACCACGTAGGATGTTGTCGGCCTTATGGATAACGGTTTGACCGTCTGCCATTAACCCGGTAATCACCAGGGAAGCCCCGGCCCGAATTTCACCGGCCTCAACGTCGGCGCCGTTAAAGTGGTCGGTGTGCTCGATCGTAATCTTTCCGTCGCCGGCTGCGATCTTCATCCCCATCTTTTGCAATTCGGGGATGTGCTTGACCCGCTTAGGATAGATCGTATCCACCACCGTGCTTACCCCGGCGGCCTTGGCCATCAACGGGGTCAACGGTTGTTGTAAGTCGGTAGCAAAGCCCGGGTACGGCATCGTCTTAACGTGAACCGCCGTTAAGTGCTCCGCCTTAGGCACGTAGATCTTATCGGAATCGATCTTTAAATCAACCCCCATTTCGATCAACTTACTAGTGTAGGATTCCAAGTGTTCAGGGATGACGTTATTGATCATCACCCCATCGCCCATGGCGGCCGCAAGGGAAAGGTAGGTGCCGGATTCAATCCGGTCCGCAATGATCGTGTGCGTGTTCATCGATTGCAGGGAGTTCACCCCGGTAATCCGAATCACGTCGGTCCCGACCCCGCGGATCTGCGCCCCCATGTTATTCAAAAAGGTGGCAAGGTCCACAATCTCTGGTTCCCGGGCGGCGTTTTCGATAATCGTTACCCCTTCAGCACGGACCGCCGCCAAGATGGCGTTGATCGTGGCCCCCACGGACACCATGTCCATGAAGATCCGCGTTCCGTGCAGGCCATTTGGTGCCTCCAAGTGGACGGTCCCGTTGTTTTCACTAACGGTAGCACCCAGGGCTTCAAAGGCCTTTAAGTGTTGGTCGATCGGCCGGGGTCCAATGTTATCGCCCCCGGGGAAGGTTAAGGTTGCCCGGTGGAAGCGGCCGAGTAGCGCTCCCATAAAGTAATACGATGCCCGCAAACTCTTAATGGCCTTGCTAGGCAGTTCGGCTTCAATGATTTGAGTTGGGTCAATGTCTAACACCCCGTGCTTAAAGGAAGAGTGCACGTTCATTGACTCTAAGATAATCATAAGATTGTGAACATCCAGGATGTCCGGCACAGTATCAAACTGGACGGGAGTATCGGCCAGGATCGCCGATGGAATGAGCGCGACGGTGCTATTCTTGGCGCCACCGATCGTTACTTCGCCCGAGAGTCGGTTCCCTCCTTGAATGATCATTTTTTTCATGATTAGGTATCCTCGCTTTTAAACATTTCATTTCATTTGATGAGGACCGTTTTGGCGTTAAAACAGTCAATATTCATGATAATGAAACTGGCCCTAAATTACAAGCATTTCCCGGGATTCTTAACCTTTTTACCCACCAACATTTCCCAACGCCAAGCACCATTTCCCGTCTTTTCCCGGGAAATGGTTCGCCTTTCAGCCGCTAATGGACTAGTCCACTGCCGCAGCCTTAACAAAGGCGGCAAATAATCCTTCCGGACGGTTAGGCCGGGAGAGGAATTCTGGGTGGTATTGGGCGGCCACGAAGAACTTGTTTTCCGGTAGTTCTACCACTTCGACCAGGTTACGGTCCGGGTTCACCCCAGAAACGACCAGTCCGTGGTCTTCCATTTCCTGGCGGAAGGCGTTATTAAATTCGTAACGGTGACGGTGGCGTTCGGAAATCATTTCCTGGTTGTCGTACGCAGCTGCGGCAACCGTTCCCGGCTTCAGTTGGCATTGGTAAGCCCCTAAGCGTTGGGTCCCCCCCATGTCTTCAACGTCTTCTTGATCGGCCATCAGGTCAATGATGTTGTGCTTAGTGTCTTGATCAAATTCGGTTGAGTTCGCATCTTGGTAGCCCAAAACGTTCCGGGCGTATTCGATGCAGGCCACTTGCATCCCCAAGCAGATCCCCATGTACGGCACGTCTTGTTCGCGGGCGTACTTGATGGCGGTAATCATCCCTTCGATCCCGCGGCTCCCGAAACCACCCGGCACCAGGATTCCATCGTAGTCCTTCAGGGTTTCTGCTACGTTGTCTTCGGTGATGTTTTCGGCGTTAAAGTGGTCAATCTTAACCTCGGCGTCAACCGGGTAGCCGGCGTGGCGCAGCGATTCGTTAACCGAAATGTAAGCGTCTTGTAAGTCGGTGTACTTACCAACCATGGCAATCTTGACCGTCTTCGTCAGGCCGTTTTCGATGTGGTCCACCATCTTGGTCCACTCGCCCATGTCGGCTTCTGGCACGTCCAAGCCGAAGTGATCAACTACCAGTTGGTCCATCCCTTGCTTTTGCAGGTTCAACGGCACTTCGTAAAGGTTCTTGGCGTCCATTGATTCGACGACCGCCTTTGGTTCCACGTCACAGAAGAGGGCGATCTTGGTCCGCATGTCATCGGTGATTGGTTCTTCGGTCCGCACCACCAAGATGTTGGGTTGGATCCCCAAGCCACGCAGTTCGCGAACGGAGTGTTGGGTTGGCTTAGTCTTCATTTCACCGGCGGCCTTTAAGTACGGCACTAAGGTCGTGTGAATGTACAAGACGTTGTCTGCGCCCGCCTCTTTTTTCATCTGGCGAATTGCTTCCATGAACGGTTGGGATTCAATGTCACCAACGGTCCCACCGATTTCGGTAATCACGACCTCGGCGTCGGTTGATTCCCCGGCCCGGCGAATCTTTTCCTTGATCATGTTGGTGATGTGTGGGATCACCTGAACGGTCCGTCCCAGGTAGTCCCCGCGCCGTTCCTTACGTAAAACCTCGGAGTAAATCTTCCCGGTCGTCACGTTGGAGTACTTGTTCAAGTCGTTGTCAATGAACCGTTCGTAGTGCCCCAAGTCGAGGTCAGTTTCAGTCCCGTCGTTGGTCACGAAGACTTCCCCGTGTTGGTATGGGCTCATCGTCCCCGGGTCCACGTTAATGTAGGGATCAAACTTTTGGATGGCGATCTTTAAGCCACGGTTCTTTAACAGCCGACCCAATGAGGCCGCCACGATCCCCTTACCAAGGGATGAAACAACCCCACCAGTTACAAAAATATACTTCGTCATATGCTCTCTCCTTTACGCATGCCGGGGTTACAACAATAAAAACGGCTCCCTATTTCACGTGAAACAGGGAGCCGTTCATTTTTAAACTCAGTGTCCCAAATCTTTGGGAGCCCAAGTAAAATAATACGAAAACGACCATGATTAGTCAAGGCAATTGTTAAAGCAATTATTCCTCGTCGTCTTCTTCATCTTCTTCGTCCTCTTCTTCATCGTCGCCGTGAAGCTCAGACAGTTGATCTTCGATGTTGGTTTCCTCGTCATCATCTTCAACGGGGTTATCCTCATCGTAGTCGTCTTCTTCGTAATCGTCGTCATCGTCTGGACCTTGATCATCATCCAGATCTTCATCTTCTGGATCATCGTTGTCGTAGTCGATCACATCGTCGTCGTCGTCAGTCCCTGCCAAGAAGGCATTGACCTTGCGCCGGCGCTTCTTTGGCCGATCTTCTTCGTCTTCGGTTTCACCAACCGTTGCTTCATCGATCGATTCGTACGGGTACCAGGCACGCAGGCCCCAGGTGTTATCACCAAGGGAAATAAAGCTGCCATCGACGTTCAGGTCCGTGTAAAACTGCGAGAGTCGTTCCCGAATTTCCTCGTCACTTTTACCAAGGTATTGTTGAATCTCGTTGGTCAAGTCGGCAAACGCCATTGCCTCATTATGGTAAGCTAAGATTGCGTGAGCCACTTCGATCATTGAAAGTTCTGATTTTTCCTGGCCATCGAAAACCTTTAAATCCAAATTGGTGCACTTCCCTTCAAAAAGTCTAAATTACATAGTATCATATCACGCTTCGAACCGCAATTCAATTTGGTAGGTTCCCACTAATTGGTCACCCGCCGTTAACTGGTAGGCCAAGTGTAAACTACCACTGGCCCGGGGCCAATTTAATTCGGCGACCAATTCGTCGGTAATGACCGTCAGCTGAATGATCCCATAGGGGGTGTGGTAACGGCTGGTGGTCTTCGTTTCGCGGTCAAAGGTCAGGCGGGTTTTAACCGGCCCGTTGCGGGTCAACTGAATGGCGCCGTCACCTAAACGAAATTGCACCGGGGTGGCTTGCCCCGCCTGGTGTTCCGTGTAGCGCAGGTAGCGTTGCCCGTTTGCTAGGGTCACCAGTTGACCATCTTCTTCAAACTGGTATCTTTCTTCTTGCCCATCCTGGGCCATTCGGGTGGTTAAACGGACCCGAACTGGTATTACTTCACTCATAGTGCCCTCCCTTTCCCCCTATCTTAACAGTTCTTGGTTTACCCGTCATCTATTCGGCAACTTTACCACAATCATGTATAATGGGGGCATTGACAACGTCACAGGGAGGAATCATGACATTTCAAGATGAAGCACTACCCCGGGAGAAGACCTTCCGTGACCCGATCCTGGGGACCATAATTGTTGATAACCAAATTATCCTCGACCTCATCAACACGCCGGAGTTTCAGCGTCTACGGCGGATTAAGCAGTTGGGGACTAGTTCTTTAACCTTTCACGGCGCCGAGCACTCGCGTTTTGGCCACTGCCTAGGGGTCTACGAAATTGCCCGCCGGATGTGCAACCATTTTCAACGCAACTACCCCACTCACCACCCCGGCGATGGGCTTTGGGATGATTCCGAGCGACCGGTCGCCTTATGTGCGGCCCTCTTACACGACCTTGGCCACGGTCCGTACTCACACACCTTCGAGCACATCTTCCACACCGACCACGAGGAGATTACCCGCCGCCTCATTACCAGCCCCACCACCAACATCCAACGGATCTTAGCCCGGGTCGCCCCGGACTTCCCCGCCCAGGTGGCTAGCGTCATCGATCATACCTATCACAACCAGCAAGTAGTCCAGATGATCTCTAGCCAGGTCGACGCCGACCGGATGGACTACCTGCAACGCGACGCCTATTACACCGGCACCAACTACGGTAAGTTCGACCTCGACCGGGTCTTATCGGTGATGCGGCCCATCCAAGGTGGGATCGCCTTTGAAATCTCCGGGATGCACGCGGTCGAAGACTACATCATCTCCCGCCTGCAAATGTACGTGCAGATTTACTTCCACCCGGTTTCCCGGTCGATGGAAGTCATCTTAGACCACTTGCTCAAGCGGGCCAAGTACCTCTACCAACACCCCACCGATTACCAGCCAACCTTTACCCCCTACATGCTGATGCCCTTTTTCAACAACCGGTTCACCCTGGATGACTACCTCTCCTTAGATGATGGGGTCTTATCGACCTACTTCATCCACTGGACCAAAAGTGAAGACGACATCTTAGCCGACCTAGCCCGGCGCTTTTTAAACCGGCGCCCCTTCAAGTCCGCCCTTTACGACAACCAGACCGGCGCCATGCTAGAGAAGCTGACCGACCTGATCACTACGGCGGGCTTTAACGCCGAGTACTACACGGCCACTAACTCATCGTACAAGTTGCCTTACGATACCTACCACCCGCAAAGCAGTAAACCCCAATCCCAGATCGAACTAATTCAACCAAACGGCGAGTTAGTTGAGCTCACTGAGGTGTCAACTTTGGTGGCGGCAATTGCCGGGCGCCAAGCCGGTGACGAGCGCTTCTTTTTCCCCAAGGAGATGCTGGCCGAACACGACAACATCGAAATCTTTGAGCCGATCTACCAAGAGTTTCAACACTACATTTCTAACAACCACATCATCATTCCCGACTAAGGAGGCAGACCATGTCCATTAAATTAATCGCCATTGACATTGATGGCACCCTGATCAACGACCAATTAGAAATCACCGAAAAGACCAAGGAGACCCTGCAAAAAGCCACCGCCCAAGGCATCAAGGTGGTTTTGTGTACGGGGCGGCCCATGACCGGGGTCCACAAGTACTTGGATCAACTCGGTATCAACAACTTAGCTGATCAGTACGTAATTTCTTTCAACGGGGCCCTGGCCCAAACCACCTCCGGGCAGGTAATTTCCCAATTCACCCTCCCCTTTGAAAAACTCGTCGACCTCTCCGCCGTTGCCCTCAAAGCGGACGTCCACCTCCTAGCCGAAACCGCCGACGCGATGTATGTCTTAAACCAAGACATCAGTTCCTACGCCGTTTACGAATCGAGCCTGGTTTCCCTGCCGATCACCTACAAGTCCATTGACCAGTTAAACACCATCAAAAACAACTTAGTGATTTCCAAGCTGATGATCACCGATGAACCAGCCGCCATTGATGACTTTAGTGCTAAACTAACGGCGCCCATCAAGCGGACCTTTAACATCGTCCGCTCCGAACCTTACTACCTGGAATTCGTTAACCCGTCGGCTAGCAAGGGGGCGGCGCTGGCTTCCCTAGGCCAGGAACTGGGGGTCGCCCGTACCGAAATGATGGCGATTGGTAACGCCCAAAACGACGAATCGATGATCACCTACGCCGGTATCGGGGTAGCAATGAGCAACTCGATCCCGTCGACGATTCAACTGGCCGACAAACTGGTCGCCGACAATAACCACGATGGGGTCGCCGAGGCTGTCGAGAAGTTTGCCCTGGCTTAAAGGAAGTGGAAACTGACCTCCGAAGCAGCCCGGATGACTAAGCTAGGACGGAGATTGGTGCGCCACGCACCGTTTATTTAAATGAGACCAAAAAAATAGCTGGAGATCACTTTTTTTAACGTTGATCTTCAGCTATTTTTGGTTCATTGATTAGGGAAGTTGGTTTCCCAATCATTAAGAAATCTTCGTTACGCTACCCGTCTCGGCGTTGTATTCGTAAATCCCTATCAGGTTAGCCACCGTGTTGTCCTGGTTGTTTTTCCGCACTTCAAAGCGGTAAACGCTCCCGTTCTTTTGAACCGGGATAATGCCGTATCCTTGTTGGTTAAAGCCCATCTTAGTGGCAAAGGCCTCAATCACGTCTTCGCTCGTGCTTTGGGCCACGGATGCGTTAGCTGCGGAACTGCTGGAGCTACTAGTAGCTGCCGCGGTCTTCGCACTCGTTGCTGAAGAAGTGGCACTAGAACTCGTGGTCGAGTTGCTTGATTCAGCCGCCGTAATCTTACTCCGCAGGCTCTGGTAAGCTTCCTTAATGGCCGAGGAGCCGGACGAAGCCGTATTCAGGTTCGTCAGGGCTTGATCGTAGTTGCCGTTGTTGTAGGCCTTTTTAGCCGCAATGTAGTTTTGAAGGTCGGTGGCAAGGGCGCGACTTTCACTCGTGGACTTAGTAACGCTGTTCACTTCGTCCAAGGCTTGTTGGTACTTGCCCTGTTCAATCAACTTTTCTGCCGCGGCGATCTTGTCGGCCGCCGTGACCGTCTTTTTTGAACTGGTCGAGGAGCTCTCATTCGTTGAACTGCTGGACGAAGAGCTGGCTCCCTTGCTACCACAAGCAGCAAGGCTTAACACCGTTGCCAAGGCGGCGGTGCCGACCATTGCCTTCTTGAAAAAGCTTCTGTTCATCTTATTTCCTCCTTTGTCTTGTCACATTATACCATTCCTCACCCCATCTAGCATTGTTGATCGAAAGGAAAAGGGGCGTGACCACCTGGCCACGCCCCCTGTGCTAACTTATTTTTCAAGATTTTCTTGCCGGAAACGGTTATTAAATAGGGGACTAACTGCGCGATTTTCGTTAATCCGTTTGATAGCATCGGCAATTAACGGTGCCACCGAAACCTGCTTAATCTTTGCGATTTGTTTTTCTTCTGGTAGGTGAATCGTGTCGGTCACCACCACTTCCTTGAGCGGGGAGTTGGCCAACCGTTCGATTGCCGGACCAGACAAGACGGCGTGGGTACAAGAAGCGTAAACCTCTTCGGCTCCGGCGTCAATTAGGGCCTGGGACCCCTTGGAAATCGTACCGGCCGTGTCGATCATGTCGTCAATCATGATGCACTTCTTGCCCTTAACGTTCCCAATGATGTTCATAATTTGGGCAACGTTGGCCTTCGGGCGCCGCTTATCAATGATGGCAATCGGCGCCTTCAAGAATTCGGCCAGGGCCCGGGCCCGGGTCACCCCACCATGGTCCGGTGAAACAACGACGGCCTTGTCAGCCACCCCTTCGCGAATGAAGTAGTCGGCTAACAGCGGGGCACCCATCAAGTGGTCGACGGGGATGTCAAAGAACCCTTGGATCTGGGCGGCGTGCAAGTCGAGTGCCACCACCCGGTCAACCCCGGAATTTTGAAGCATGTTGGCCACCAACTTGGCCGTGATTGGTTCACGGGAGCGAGCCTTGCGGTCTTGACGTGCGTAACCGTAGTACGGGAGCACCACGTTAATCGTGTTAGCGCTGGCCCGGCGCAGGGCATCGACTAAGATCAGGAGCTCCATCAAATTGTCGTTGACCGGGGCCGACGTCGATTGGATCACGTAGACGTTATCGCCCCGAATACTCTCTTCAATGTTAATTTGAATTTCGCCGTCACTAAAACGGTCCACGGAAAGCTTTCCCAGTTCCACCCCAACGTGGGCGGCAATTTTTTCCGCTAACGGCCGGTTGGAACTGAGGGAAAAAATCTTTAATTTAGGGTCAAAATAACGTTCTTGCATTAGGTCCTCCGATATCGTAAAGATCTTAACTCATCACTTTTTATGATAGTTATTTCCCCCCTAAAAAGCAAGCTCTTACCAGGGGAGTTTTTTGGCGTAACCCGGCTTATTGACTTGGCGGGCGCGGGCTATCGCCATATCAAATTGTTCGGTGCTGTCCGTGATGGTGGAACCGGCGGCCACAAAGGAATCGGCGGCGATGTTGACCGGCGCCACAATGTTGGAGTTAGAACCGATGAAGGCGTGATCCCCAACGTTGGTGTGGAGCTTGTTGGTGCCGTCGTAATTGACGAAGACAACCCCGCAGCCTACGTTAATGTTCTTGCCCAAGGTAGCGTCGCCAATGTAGGACAGGTGACCGACCTTGGTTCCGGCTCCAATGTAAGCCTTTTTGACCTCGCAGAAATTCCCGACGTGGACGTTTTCGCCTAGTTCGGCTTCCGGACGCAGGTGACTGTTTGGTCCCACGTCAGCCCCGGAGTGGACCTCTGACCTTTCCAGGGTCGAAGACATGATGGTCACGTCATCGTGTAAGGTGCTGTCTTCAATCCGCGAACCGACGCCAATCAAGCAGTCGGCCCCGATCGTCGTCCGCCCCTTGATGACCACGTTCCCTTCAATGACCGTGTCTTGGCCGATTTGTACGTCGGCATCGATGTAGGCCGTTTCAGGATCCACCAGGGTCACCCCATCCTTCATCAGCTGGGTGTTGATCCGCTTTTGCATAATCTTAGTGGCTTTGGCAAGGGCGCTCCGGTCGTTAACCCCCATTGACTCATCAAAGTCTTCCATTTGGTAGGCGGTAACGATTTCGCCTTCCTCCTTTAAGATCCCGATTACGTCGGTTAAGTAGTATTCCCCCTGGGCGTTATCGTTGGTCAAGCGCTTGAGGGCCGCAAAAAGCTTTTGGTTATCGAAGCAGTAGACCCCGGTGTTGATTTCGTGGATGGCCTGTTCTTCAACGCTGGCGTCTTTTTGTTCGACGATCCGTTCCACAATCCCAATTTCGTTGCGGACGATCCGCCCGTAACCAGTTGGGTCCGGTGCCTTGGAAGTTAAGATCGTTACGGCCGCGTGGTGTTGTTCGTGGTATTGGAAGAGGTAGTTGAAGGTCGCCGCCGTAAATAAGGGGGTGTCCCCGGAAACCACTAGGGTCTGACCAGCTAATTCACCTAGCAGGTCTTCTGTTTGCATCACCGCGTGCCCGGTCCCCAATTGTTGCTTTTGTAAGGCGTAGCGAACTTGGTCGCCCAGGGCGTCTTTAACGGTGTCGGCACCGTAACCAACCACGGTCACGATGTTTTGAATGTCGGCCGCTTGCAGTTGGGTCAAGACGTGCTCCACCATCGTCTTACCACAAACCTGGTGTAAGACCTTGTGGAGCTTGGACTTCATCCGGGTTCCCTTCCCGGCTGCCAGAATAATTGCGTTTTTGTTTACCATCGTTGCCATCCTTTCTTAGTCTTGGTCCCCAAACACCTTGGCCAGGTAATTCCCCGGTTGGGCGCTAATCTTCTTGTTAACGCCGTCCTCGGCCGTCACCTTGATCAAGGAGGTGCAGTCTTCTACTAAGCGTTGGCCGGAGAATTGACCCTCGGCAAAGACGGTCATCCCAATTAAGTGGGCGCCGAATTCGTTGATCAGGGATTGCATCCCGTTGAGGGTTCCCCCACCCTTTAAGAAGTCGTCGACGATCACCACGTTGGCCCCTTCCTTGAGGGTCCGGCGGGAAAGTTCCATCTTCTTAATCCGTTGCGATGACCCCGACACGTAGTTCACCGACACGGTTGACCCCTCGGTGATGTGTGACGAGTTCCGCACGATCACAAACGGCTTGTTTAAATACATCGCCACGCTCTGGGCGATCGGAATTCCCTTGGTTTCCACGGTCATAACCACGTCCACGTCCTTATCGACGTACTGGGTAGCCACCAAGCGACCAACTTCGCGGAGGATTTCCGGACGTCCTAACAAGTCGGACAAGTAAACGTAGCCCCCGGGCAGGAGCCGGGAATCGTCGTTAACGGCTGCCACTAGATCATCAATAACCCGAGTGGCGTTTTCCTCGGCGTACAGTGGCGTCAAACGTGCACCACCAGAAGCACCTGGTAGGGTTTCTAAACGGCCGACCCCCCAATCAGCTAAGGTGGTCCGGATAATGCTTAAGTCTTCAGAAATCGAGGACTTAGCCGAGCCGTAACGTTCCCCAAAGTACTTCAGGGATACCAATTCACGGGGGTGTTCGAGCAGGTAGCGCGTCATGTCAACCAGCCGGTTACTACGTCTTACTTTCATCTTCTTACCTCTTTACTTGATGCCGGTCAACCTGGCCAGCGAATTTTGGGTCTTCCCAAGTGATTTACCTTGCCATAATACCATAATTGTTCGTCTTTTGCCTAATTATTATCAAAAATTACCCAACGTTAAACGATTTATCCGAAAAATAAAAAAAGCCATTCCGAACATGGTTCGGAATGGCTTTTTTAAGTTACTGATATTAGAAAGCACCCGTGGTCACTTAAGCAACCACCCGGTGGTGATAGTAAAGGGCGCTGACGTAGATTACGACTTCAATCACGGCGATGAAAAACGAGATCGGCCAGTTAGTGACGTAGCCCAGGTAAAGGCCCAACCAGGTCCCCAACAGGGCAAATAAAATCGCTAAGCCGATCATCTTGGCGGTCCCGGTGGCGTAGTACTTAGCCGCGGCCGCCGGGAGGGTTAAGAGGATAAAGATTAGCAGGGAGCCCACGATCTGGGCCGCCACGGAAACAGACAGGGCGACCAGGATTAAAAAGGTTACCGACACGAGCGTTCCGTTGACCCCGTTAACCCGGGCCCCCACCGGATCAAAGGAATCAAACTTGAGGCGCCGGTACATGAGAAAGACCACCGCCAGGACTAACAGCGACAATAAGACTAGCTGCCACACTTCCCGCTTGGAAATCCCCACCACCGAACCAAAGAGGATGTTCGTCGCCGAGCTAGCCGTTTGGTTAGACAGGGATAAAAAGAGGATCCCCAACCCGATAAACAGGGCCGAAACCGCCGAAATAACAGCTTCGCGCCGGGATTCTTTAATGCTCATCTGCCCGACCATTACCGACGACAGCATGGTAAACAAGAGCATCCCGTTTAGGGCCTGCCAGCCGGCAAAAACGGCAAACGAGGCCCCGGCAAAGCCAATTTCAGACAGGGTGTGGGTCAAAAACGACATCCGCCGGGCAACCACAAAGACCCCGATCACTCCCGATACGATCGCAATGAAGGTCGAAGCAATAAAGGCGTAACGCATAAATGACAGTTCAAACATTATTCTTCCTCCTCGCCCGTCGGTAGTTCGCTGATTGGCCCGCTCGTCGCCTGCCCCGCTTCTAGGTGTAAGTAACGGGTCCCATAGTGGCGAGCAAGGGCCCAATCATGGGTGACAAAGAGGACGGCCCCTCCCTTGGCCCGGAAGTCTTCCACCAGGTCAAGCAAGTCGTACTTCATTTCGTTATCGAGGCTGGCCGTTGATTCATCTAAAATCAAGAGCTGCGGGTCGGCTAACAGGGCCTGAGCCAAGTAGGCCCGTTGCTTTTCGCCCCCCGACGCCATACCAAGTGGCCGGTCGGCAATCCGGGTCAGGTCGGTCGCGGCCACAATTTGCTTAACCCTTTGCCGCTCCGTTCGGTTCAACCACGGCATCCGGTTGGTCGGTAAGTTTAGGGCCACAAAATCGCGAACCGACAGGGGGTATTCGCTATCCAAGTTCCGAAACTGGGGGACGTAGCCGATCTTGATGTCTGAAGCCAGCTTGATCTGGCCCTGGCGGGGCTTTAATTGCCCTAACAAGGAGCGGACCATCGTCGTCTTCCCGACCCCGTTTTCCCCCACAACGACTAAAAAGTCACCCGGGTTAACCTGAAAATTCAGGCCCGTAATGACTTCTTTATCGCCGTAAGCTAGTGTTAAGTTTTCGACGTTTACAATTGGGATAATTATTCACCTCGTTGGATTTTAAGCAAGGCTTGGTATTGCTTGGTCATCCAAGAAACGTAGTCCTCCCCGTCTGGTTCGGATTCAGTTACGTTTAAGACCGGAACGTTGTTTTCCTTGGCTAACTTAACCAGGTTTTCCACCGTCTTGTCGCTTTCTTGGCTGTTGTTAACAAAGAAGGCGATCCGGTGGTTGGTAATGTCATCTTGGATTTGTTGGATGTCCTTTGGTGACGGATCACTGTCATCTTCAACGGCCCTTTCAAAGTGTTGGTCATTGATTTGGTAACCCAAGTTTTCCAAGGCATAATCGAAGACCGGTTCGCTAACGTCCACTAAGCGGTTATCGCCCACGTTTTGCTTGGTTTGTGCGATTACCTTGTCGAGCTTTTGTAATTTGGCTTGGTAAGCCTTGGCGTTTTTTTCGTAGTCGGCCTTGTGGTCGGGATCCAGCTTGCTAAATTGCTTGGCTAAGGTGGTGGCCAAAGCGCTCATCGTTGCCGGGCGGTACCAAACGTGTTCGTTAGCGCCGTCTTTTTCCTTGGCGACTTGTTCACCGACGTTAATCAGGGTGATCTTGTTCTTGCTGTCGGCCTTGACCATCTTACTCATCCAGGCGTCGTAACCCAGCCCGTTTTCAATCGCCACGTTAGCGTTGGCAACCTGCTTGGCCTGCTTGGTCGTTGGTTGGAACTCGTGGGGGTCAACGGCCGAACTGTTAATAAAGGAGGTCACCGTCCCGTGATCCCCAGCCACGGCCTTGGCCACTTCCCCGTAGAAGTTCAGGCTCGTCACCACGCGGATTGGCTTTTGGTGGGACTTAGACGGGCTCCACCCCGTCACCATTAAGCCTACGATTACGGCGAGGACGGCTACAAGCGCCCCAATTCCCCAGTATTTTCGCTTCATCACAAAATCCTCCATCCTTATTTTTTGTTAAATCGTAATCCTTACGATTAAGACTGAAGAATAATACCTGGTCTGGGTCAAAATGGCAAGCCCCTTTTTAAAAAAGTTAAACTCTTTGCCTAACACGTGGAAACCCCGGGCGGTTTTTCACGTAGCGCCCAGGGTTTGGCAGTTCAGTTATAACAAGACGACTTGGTAGACCTCCGGGCAAAAGCCACGCAGGCTGTTATAGATCCGCTTGGCCCGTGATTCGGCATGGCATAAGGCAAAGACACTGGGGCCGGTCCCGCTCATCTGCGCCACGTCGGCCCCTAACTTTTGCATCCGTTCCTTTAGGCGGGCGATTTCGGGGTGGGCCTCCATGGTGACCGCCTCTAGGGCGTTGCCCATGTATTGGAAACTCTCCTGAAACTTTCCTTCCTTGATGGCTTCCACCAGCTGGTCCGTTTGCGGGTGAACCAGGCGCTCGTAATTAATTTGGCGCAAGATGACCGGGGTCGAGACCGATAGCTTGGGTTTGGCGATCACCACCCAGTAGTGGGGAAAGGACGGCAAGGGTTCTACGATCTCCCCGTGGCCGGTCACGTGGGCCGTTTGGGAGTACACACAAAAGGGCACGTCGGAATCGATTGATAAGGACAGGCGTGCCAACTCGTCTAGGGATAAACCCAGCCGCCAGGCCTTATTGAGGGCCCGCAAGACGGCCGCCGCGTCCGAAGACCCGCCGCCAAGGCCGGCCGCCACCGGAATTCTTTTTTTGATGCGGATGGTAACCCCGTCAGTCTGGTGAAAGCGGGTCTTTAGGATGTGGGCGGCTTGGTAGGCTAAGTTTCGTTGGTCATTGGGCAAAAAACCGCTGTTGGTGTAAACCTTAATCGTCTGCGGTCGGCGGTGGATCTCAACGGTGACGTAATCAGCCAGGTCGACGGCGTTCATCACCATGTTCCAGCGGGGCAGGCCATCAAGGTAGCGCATGGGTGTATCAAGGGCCAAGTTAATCTTGGCCGGTGCCTTTTCCGTCACGATCATTCCACAGTCCCCCTTTCGACTCAGTTTGCCCTTAATTATACTAATTCTCGCTAATTGACGCAAAAGGTATGAGGAAAGCCGCCAAGTCATTCGCTCGGGGCAAGGGTGAGCGCCGCCTGCGGTACTCTGTCATCCGTCATCCCTGCGGTTAGTGACGGCAAAAAGAGGCCGGGGAAAACGTGTTTTCTCCGGCCTCTTACTATACATTCGAACATTAGACAGCAAGCTACCGCCTAAGTTCGCGATACTTACAATTATCAGGGAAACTCTTCCCCACTTTTATAGCAATTCCTTTTCGTGCATGGCGTTCGCTAAGTTGATGAAGTCCACCAGGCTCAAGCGTTCCGGGCGGGTTTGGGGATCGATTTCCAATCGGTCCAGGACTTCTTTTACCTTCCCTAGGCGGTCCTCGTCCTTGCCGACGATCGTCTTAAGGTTGTTCCACAGGCTCTTGCGGCGGTGGGCAAAGCAGCCCCGGATCAGGCCAAAGAGGCGGTCCTCGTTAAAGGGGGACACCGGCAGGGCCGCACTCTTTTGCGTCAAAACGACAATTGCCGAGTCAACGTTGGGGGCCGGTACAAAGGACTTGCGTGAGACGTTAAAGGCAACTTTGACGTCCATCCGGTAGTCGATCGCTAAGGTCAGGGCGCCGTAGTCCTTAGTTCCCGGCTTGGCCACCAGGCGATCGGCGACCTCTTTTTGCATCATCACACAAACCGCCGCCCACTCCACTTGGCTGGCTAAGAGGGCAAACAGAATCGGGCTGGTGATGTAATACGGTAGGTTAGCGGCCACCTTGACCGGCTTAGTTGGGTCCTTAAAGGTCGTCTGAACCAGTTCGGCTAGGTTGGCCTTCAAAACGTCCTGGTTTAAAACCGTTACGTTGCCGTAGGGAGCTAACACGTCGTCTAACACCGGCAGGAGACTTTCGTCGATTTCTAAGGCAACCACTTCACCAGCCGCTTGGGCCAGCTTTTCGGTCAGGGCCCCGATCCCGGGCCCGATCTCAATCACGTTATCGTCTTTGGTAATACCAGCCGCCCGCACGATTCCACTCAAGACGTCGGGGTTGGTCAAAAAGTTCTGGCCAAAGCCCTTCTTAGCGTGGATGCCGTACTGGTTCATAATGGCGCGGGTCCGCGAGGGACTCCCGATTTGCTTACTCATGCGTTTTCCCTTCCTGATCAAGTTGTGCAACCGCCCGTTCAAAGGTCGGCCGGTCAATGGCAAAGAGGTCGAGGCGTTTCAATAGCTGCTTGGCGTTGCCGTAGCCAATCCCCAGCAATTCGCCTAGGCGCTCCCGGCGCCTCTTGGCCACCGGACTCCCCGCCAAGCCTGCCTTAATGAGGTCCTGGTTGCTAAAGGTGGGAGTTAAAACGGGGGTGGTGGTATAAACGTTTTGCAGGGCCGCCAAGATGGTCGCCGAGCTTGCGTGTTCAACCCCCAGGCTCCCGTGGGCCTCGGTTGGCACCCCCTGGTCGCGCCGGATGAAGGCGTGTTTGACGCCGGGAACGTTTTGGTCGATCAGCTTACGGAGCCGTTCGCCGTTAAAATCAGGATCGGTGAAGACGATCACCCCCCGGCTTTGCTGGAGTTTTTTTATTTGTTCAAGCGCCTTTTTTGACAGGGCGGAGCCGTTTGTTTCAAAGGTGTCGGCCAACACGGCTCGTTGCACCTGCTTGGTGTCGTCTTTACCCTCCACCACAATTACTTCTTTAATCTTGTCCATTATGTCCTTTCAAAAACCGGTTCGTCGCGGTCTGCAACGTCGCTGAGGCTACCTCTTCTACGGGGCGTTGCAAGAGTTTGGCCAGCGCTTCGACCACAAAGTAGGTAAAGGCGGGCTCGTTTTGCTTCCCCCGGTACGGAACCGGGGTCAGGTAGGGTGCGTCCGTTTCTACCATCATCCGCTCCAAAGGGGTTACCTTGGCGGCTTCGTGAACTTCCGTTGCCTTGGTAAAGGAGACCACCCCGCTGTAGGAGAGGTCAAAGTCCAGGTCAAGGAACTTTTCCGCCCACGTTGCGTCACCGCTAAAGGAGTGCATCACGCCCCCCGCTTTAACCGGGTGCTCCACTAGGACCCGGTATGTTTCGGCCAGGGTCTCGCGGCAGTGGATCACCACCGGTAAGCTTAGCTGGTTAGCCAGGTCAATTTGTTCAACTAGGGCGGCTTCTTGGGCCCGGTGGTCGGCGATTCCGTTGACAAAGTCTAAGCCGACTTCGCCCACCCCCACAACCTCGGGACGTCGCAACACCTTTTTTAGCCCCTCCCAATCGGTCGGGGTTACTTCCGCTAAGTCCTCGGGGTGAAAGCCAATCACGGCGTGCAAGCCCGGGTAGGTGCTAGCTAGTTTAAGGGCGCGGTCGTTTAACAGCCGGTTGGAGCCAATCATGTTCAGCTCGGTGACCCCGTAATGTTTAGCCCGGGCCAAAAAGGCCCCTACGTCACCGTAAAAGGCCTCATCGTTTAAGTGGGTGTGCGAATCGTAAATCTTAATCGTCATTGCTTAGCAGACCGTTGAGCCAACTTCCAGGCTGTCTGGGACTAACACTAGTTGTACCTGGCCGTTTAATTCAGAGGACAAGAGCATCCCCTGGCTAATTTCACCACGGAGCTTGCGGGGAGCCAGGTTGGCCACGAAGACGACCTTCTTACCCACCAGTTCTTCCGGTACTGGGTACCACTTAGCGATCCCGGACAGGATTTGGCGCCCGCCCATGCCGTCGTCGAGGGTGAACTTCAGCAACTTATCAGCACCCTTCACCTTGCCGGCTTCCTTAATCAAGCCGACCCGCAGGTCCACCTTGTCAAAGTCGTCAAACTGGATTTCGGCTTTGACTGGGTCAACGCTAGCAGTCTTGGCCGCTTCCATGGCCTTGCGCCCCTTTTGCTTTTCGTTGGCGCTCATTTGGGACTTAATGAAGTCGACTTCTTCTTGGATGTCGCGCCGTGGGAAGATCGGCGTTCCCTTTTCAACCACCACTACTTCGGCCGGGAAGTCGTCAAAGGAGAGGTCAGAGAGGGAAATGGCTTCCTTGGCTAGGCCCAGTTGGCCCAGGATTTCCTTGGGTGCCGTTGGCATGATTGGTTGCAGCATGGCCGCTACCATCCGCAATGACTTGGCCAGGTGGGTCAAAACATCGCTTAAGACGGGTGCTTGTTGTTCATCCTTGGCCAAGACCCACGGTTCGGTTTCGTCGATGTACTTGTTGGCCCGAGCAATCAACTTCCAGATGGCGGACAGGGCGTCGGCAAAGCGGGTCTGATCCATCAATTCCCGGTATTCCACCAGGGCGTCTTGGGCCACTTGCTCTAAGTCGGCATCGAAGTCGGTCGTGGCACCTGGTTGGCCCACCAACTTGCCGGCTTGGTACTTGTTGACCATCGCTACGGTCCGGTTCAAGAGGTTCCCCAGGTCGTTAGCCAGGTCGTAGTTAACCTTTTCGACGAAGTCTTCCGGTGAGAAGACCCCGTCGTTTCCAAACGGCATCGCCCGTAACAGGTAGTAACGGGTGGCGTCTAAGCCGTAACGGTCAATCAGGGTTTCTGGGTAAACCACGTTCCCCTTGGACTTGGACATCTTGCCGTCCTTCATCGTCAACCAGCCGTGGCCGATGACGTGCTTAGGCAGTGGCAAGCCCAGGGCGTGGAGCATGATTGGCCAGTAAATGGTGTGGAACCGGACAATTTCTTTACCAACCATGTGAACGTCGGCTGGCCAGTACTTCTTAAAGAGGCTGTCGTCGTCGCTGCCGTAGCCCAGGGCGGTAATATAGTTGGATAAGGCGTCGATCCACACGTAGACCACGTGCTTCGGGTCGTTTGGCACCTTGACCCCCCAGTTAAAGGAGGTCCGGGTTACGGCTAGGTCCTCTAAGCCCGGTTCCAAGAAGTTCTTAACCATTTCGTTCATCCGCGATTCTGGCTGGATGAAGTCGGGGTGGGCCTTATAGTAGTCCATCAGCCAATCGGCGTACTTGCTCATCTTAAAGAAGTAGGACTCTTCTTTCACCAGTTGAACTTCGTGGCCAGACGGGGCAATCCCACCGGTTACCTGGCCGTTTTCGTCCTTGAAGACTTCCTTGAGTTGGCTTTCGGTGAAGTACTCTTCGTCATCGACCGAGTACCAGCCCACGTATTCGCCCTTGTAGATGTCTCCTTGGTCGAGGAGTTGTTGGAAGATCTTTTGAACGGCGGCTTCGTGGTAGCCATCGGTGGTGCGGATAAACTTGTCGTTGGTGATTTCCAGTTTTTGCCACAGTTCCTTGATACCAGCCGCCATTTCATCGACGTAGGTTTGCGGATCCTTACCTAATTTTTCGGCCTTTTGTTCAATCTTTAGCCCGTGTTCGTCCGTCCCGGTTAAAAAGAACACGTCAAAACCACTGAGTCGCTTGAAGCGGGCCTCGGCGTCACAGGCAACCGTCGTGTAGGAGTTACCGATGTGAAGTCGTCCGGATGGGTAATAGATTGGTGTTGTGATGTAGTAGGTTGGTTGTTCAGCCATACAGCGGGACCTCTTTTCCGATAATCGTTTTTTCGTTAACTTCCAGTATAGCAAAAAGCCACGCCGATTTCGAACCAAACTGGCGCAAAACAGCGTGACTTCAAAAGAGTTCTAGTTGGGTCGGGTCCTGTTTGGTCAGGCCCGTAAAGTGTAAATCCATTTGCCGGCTGAGGGCAACGGCGTTGTCGGCCGCATCGCCTCCCGAGTTGTTGTTAAAGATGACGCAGGTTTCTTTTGGTTGCGGCTGTTGTTCTTGAATTGCTTGGGCCAGGTCGGTTAGTTCGCTCGCCAAGTAACGGTACAGGGTCCGCTTTCCCCGCCAGTCCTTGCCCCCGGCCTGCCAGCCGGCTTGGTTACGCCCGTGCAGGCGGATCAGGGTTAGGTGCGGCGTCGTAGTAGTCAAGAAAAAGGGAATTCCCCCCTGGGTTTGGTGGGGTTCATCGGCGGCTACCAGAGTCAGCTTTAGGTCACGGCAATAATTGACCAGTACATCGCCCACTCCCGGTTGGTACCAGGAACGGTTACGCAACTCGACGGCAACCGGTAGGTTCCCCATCAGTTCCCGCACCGTGCGTAGGTACTCGATGTGTTCGGTCCGGGCGTCAAAGTAGGGTGGAAACTGGAAGAGGGCCGTTTTAAGCTGACCGGTGCTAACTAACGGCGCCACGACCTGTTTGAACTGGGTGAAGACGGCCTGGGGGCCGCCAACGGCTTCCTGGTGTCCGGTCATCACCTGATGGGCCTTAACGATAAACTGAAAGCCCGGGGCCACGTCGGTTAGCCACTTTTGCACCGTCGTGAGCTGGGGCAGGGCGTAAAAGAAGGTATCAACCTCGACCACCGGAAAGTGTTGGCCGTACTCCTTTAAGGTCGTTTTCTTGCGGGCGTTGTTAATCAAACTGGGGTGTTCGCTCCAGGTCGTCAAGCCAACGGTGACCTTCATTTCAATCCCCTCCTTTTAGTGTATCTTGCGCCAATCCAGCTTCGTTTGCAAGCGCCTAGGCCCTAAAGCGGCGCCGGACGGCGAAGGTCAACACCCAGGCCACTAACAGAAAGGCAATTACCACCCAGTAAGGGTACAGGTAGTTGCGATCCAACAAGGCCCCGGCCATTAGCGGCCCAATCACGTTACCGACGCTAGTTAAGGACATGTTCATCCCGTTAATCAAGCCCTGGTTGTCTTCCCCCAGGTCGGTCAACAGGGTGGTAATCGCCGGGCGTAAGAGGTCAAAGGCTTCAAAGACGACCAGGGTCGCTAAGGTAATTTGCCAAGCGATGCCGTCGTAAATGACAAAGACCGTCCCGACCGCCGCTAGCAAGTAGGCCCAGCGAACCAAGCGCAACTCCCCAAGCCACTTAACCATCGCTTCAAAGCAAAAGACCTGCAGGACCAAGGAAATGATTCCGTTTAAGGTCAAGACCAAGGCGATTTGGCCCAGGTCAAAGCCGTGCACCTGGTTGACGTACAGCGAGTAAATCGCCTCAAACCCGGCCAACCCGAAGGCGGCCACTAAAATCATCAAGAAGAGCAGGCTCACGGTTGGCGACCAAATCTCCTTTAACGCCGTCATCGTCGACTTCTCCTGGCGGTGTTCTTCGTGGTGGGTAACAACCCCCACCTTTTCATCGCTAGGCAACCAAATGGCGGCCACGATCGTCGAAATAACCCCTAACACTCCGGCCACCCAGAAGGGTAACTTGAAGTTGTCGGCGGCCAAAATTCCACCAATCCCGGGGCCCAAGATCAGCCCGCCGGAAAAAGAGGCCGACAGCCAGCCGATCACCTTAGCCCGCTGCGCCGGGGTGGTGATGTCGGCGGCTAGGGCCATCGAGGTTGGAACAAACATCGCCGCCGCCAACCCGTCAATCGCCCGTGAGGTATTAAAGGCGGCCAGCGAGTTACAGGCCGCAAACAAGAACTCGGCACTGGCAAAGATGCCTAAGCCCCAAACCAGCATCTGCTTGCGCCCCCACTTATCCGAAACCCGACCGACCACCGGTGAGGCCACGAATTGGACTAGGGCAAAGAGGGCGGCCATCACCCCCATGTCAAAGGCCGATAGGTGGTAAGCCTGTTTGATCGCCGGCTCCACCGGAAAAATCAGGCTCATCCCCAAACAAATCAAAAATTGGCACACCAACATGATGTTGATGGTGCGCTTCACCACTCTAGTCATTTAAACCTCCACAATTAATTTTCTGAATCTCAATTTAGACGAAAAAGGGGCTGGGAAAATTTCCTAGCCTCTTTTGAATTTTTAAGTGTTACATAAAAAGCGTCGTCGACAACCCGCCTAGTGCCTAAGTACGGGCAAAGAACGGCGCCAAGGCACCAACCTTTGCCCTAGCTTAGTCATACGGCCTGTTTGATAGATTGGGTCGCACTTACTCTTTACCGAACCTCCAGCTGCCCAAAGAAGTCCGTGGCGTCAGCCACCACCATTTCAAAGTTGCCCGGCAACTCCAGCGGCTCCTGGTTAACGGCCAGGATCTTAACCCCCGGCTTGGCGTATTCCAACAAGCTAGCAAAGGGGTAAACCTTCATCGAGGTCCCCACTACCACAATCAGGTCGGCCGCTTGCATGGCGGCCAAGGACTGGTTTATCGCCACCTGGGAAATTCCCTCGTCATACAAGACGATGTTAGGGCGCAGCGGCCCTTGGTCAAGCTTGTGCAGGCGACTAGTTAGGTACTCTTCAACTGGCACGTGGGCGCCACATTTTTCGCAGTAGACGTCAAAGAGGTTGCCGTGAAAGTCGACTAAGTGCTTGGTCCCGGCCAGCTCGTACAGGTTATCGATGTTTTGGGTGATCACCGTTGCCTTATCGAGCTTGGTGTAGGCAGCCTGCTTTTCGTGAATCACGTTCGGCTTGGCGTCCGGGAAGTAAAGGTTATCCTTGCAAAACTGGTAAAACCCTTCCGGATCGCTTTGAAAATAGCGGTGGCTCAAGAAGTACTCTGCGTTTTGGTTTTGTTTGTACAGCCCGTTGGCCGAGCGAAAGTCGGGAATCCCCGAGGCGGTCGAAACCCCCGCCCCGGTCAAAAAGACGATCTGGTGGGCCTGATCAAACAAGGCTTGTTGTTCTAGCATGGTTATCCCTCCCGAACGGTGTACGGAAAGCCGCGTTTCTCCAAAAATTCTTGTACGGGTTCAGCGTAGAGCTTGACGAATTCGGCCGGGCTGTTTTTCTCCGGCATCGGGATGACAAAGGAGTTTTGCCCGTCGCCGCGCCGTAAGCCGGCGTAGGCATCCCCCTGGTTACCCTTTAACTGCATGTCGGAGCGGTAAATTTCAAAGACCTGCTTAACTTCCAGCCGTAATTGACGCTCGGACAAGACCGGGGTCACGGTCGTGTAACGCTGGTTGTTTAAGACCGGCAGCCCCCAACTACGCATCTGTTCGTCAACCAGCTTAAAGAGGTTAACGATCGTGCGCCGGGTTTCCCACGGCGTTTCCATTGGCCGGTTGAAGAGCTTAGCTTGCCACTCCTTCGCCACGGAAAGGGCGTAGGGGTAGTTGGCGACCAACTCTTTTTCAACCGCCGCCAGGTGCTCTCCGTAAAAGGTCAGGGCGTCAAAGAGGTTAATCACCCGCACCAGGGTGTTCATCTTCTGGTCCGCACTAGCTAGCGGGTCGGCGTCCTCCTTTGGCAGGGCGTCCTTTAACCCCATTAAGTACTCTTGTTCAATTTGGTCGTTAATCAGGCCGCGCTTGCGTTGTTCGGCCACAATCAAGCGGTGCATCACCGCGTCGTACAGGCCGGTGGCAAACATCCGCGACTGATCGTCTAAATCCTCGTCACCCCAAGTTAGGTTGAAGAGCACCTGCGGGTATTGCTTGAGGGTGTAGTAAAGGTGCAAGAGCTCGTGGGAAGCCGTGTAGTTGGGCTCCGTCAGGTCGCTGACTTGGACCACCATCATCCCCGGTACCTGCTTTAGGTTGGCCTGGTCGTGGCGAACAAAGCCACTCTTGTCACCGGTGAAGTCAACGTGGACCATCCCTAAGGGGTACAAGGCATCGACTTCGTCCAACAATTCCTTAACTGGTGCTGATAGTTCAATCTTCTCTTCTGCCATCATGTGCTTCCTTTCTGAGTTGAGCCAGCAGTTCGCTAGCTACCTGCCGATCAGCGTGTCCCGCCGCCGCTAACTGCTTAGCGAGGACGGGCGCCTCGGCGGTTGTCGCTCCCACGCTAAGTGCTAGGGAGCGGTACTGGAGTTTCATGTGCCCTGCTTGGATCCCGGCGGTGGCCAGGGCTCGCAAGGCCGCTAAGTTTTGGGACAAGCCCCCGGCGACGATTACACCCGCCAGTTCCTTGGCACTCTTAATTTGCGATATTTGGTAATTGACCTGGGATTGGGGAGTCAGCTTGATCGAACCGCCAACCACGCCGATCGGCATTGGCAGGGTTAGCTCCCCGACCAGGCGGCCGTCCTTAAATTGCCAGGTCGCCAGCCCCCGGTAGTGGCCGTCTTTGGCGGCGTAAGCATGGGCGCCGGCTTCGATTGCCCGCCAGTCGTTACCGCTAGCGAGGACCAGGGCGTCGATCCCGTTCATGATCCCCTTGTTGTGGGTGGTGGCCCGGTAAACGTCCACCTGGGCCAGGTCACTCATCAAGGCAATCCGCTTGGCCACCGTCACCCCGTCCATTTCGCTCGTGGCCAGGTGGGCCGGATCGATTTGACAGGTCACCGTCTGTAAGCTGTCGGTGGCTAGGTTGCTTAAGATGGCGGTGAGGATCTGGTAGCCCTGCTCCCTTAGCCAGGCGCCAACCGCTTCGGCCATCGTGTTGACCGAATTGGCCCCCATCGCCTCGGAGACGTCGATCAAGAGGTCGAGGCTAACAAAGGGTGGTTCAATCCGTACCCGGATCCCCTTGGCTCCGGCGCCCCGTTTTTGCATCGACGGGTGGGCGGCGTTGGCCATCGCCAGGATTGGTTCCTGGTGGTCCAGCAGCCAGTCCTTGGTGGCGCCAAAGTCTACCACGTCACACAAGACGACTTGCCCCACCAGCGCCCGGGGCCCTGCCGTGGCTACAAAGCCGCCGCTCTTGGCGACCCGCTGGCTACCGTTGCTAGCGGCGGCAATCACCGATGGCTCCTCGGTGACCATTGGCAGGGTGTAGTCTTGGCCATTGACCACCAAACCGACCAAGAGGCCCTCGGGCAGGCGGTAGTCGGTTAGGTAGTTTTCTACCAGTTGATCGCCGAGCTGGGTGGCCTGGTTGGCTAGGGTTTGGGCTTGCTGATCACTAAGGGCGCACGCTTGTTTAACCAAGCTACGCCGTTCCTGCGCACTCCGCTTGTAAAAACCGTGGGTCCAGTCCTTAGCCATTTTGCTCCCCCTTCTGCCGTTTTTGAATGTACTCGGTAATGATACCTTCCCGCACGCCGGATTCTGAGAAAATTACCCGTCCGTCGCTATTACGTTGCAACAAGCACACCAGGGGTAACATCCCCCCAATGATGATGTCGGCACGGTCGGCCTCTAGTCCCGGCATCTTCTTGCGTTGGGCCAGGTTACGGTTCAATAGCTCCCGGTAGGTGCCGTACACCACCTTGGACGACAGCCGGTAGCCGTGAAAGGAATTCCCGTGCTGGCGCCGGTGGGCGTAGGTCATCCGGGCCAGGGTCCGGTTGGCCCCGCCCAACAAGACGATCGGTACCCGGGTGGCATAGCGCAACCACGGGATCTTGTTGAAACGCTCCGTGACCATTGACTGGGCACGGAAGAGGTCGGCGGCCCGTACGAAGCCGCCCAGGTGGTACTGTTCCGACAGGTTAACCGCCCCAAACGGCAGCGAGATTAGGTCGCGGGCCTTCTTGTGTTGAACGAGGATCAACTCGCTGCTGGCACCGCCCACGTCTAAAATCAGGCAGTGGCTCAGTTTTAAAGTGCGCACCACCCCTAGGTAGTCGTAGTAGGCCTCCTTGCGCCCGGACAGCACCTGAAATTCCAGGCCGGTCTCTTTTTTGACCCGGTCCAAAAACTCGCGGCGGTTTTTTGCTTGGCGGACGGCCGCCGTGGTGATCGCCCGCACCTGCAGGTTGGGCAAACCCTGATAAAGTCGCTTGAACCGTTTTAAGGCCGCAATCGTGTGTTCAATTGCTTGCGGTTGGAGGATCTTCTCCGTTCCCATTCCCTCGGACAAGCGGGTGTTTTCCTTGACCCGCTTGATCTCCCGAAAGTCCCCGTTGTCGGCAATTTCCGTGATTGCCATGCGGACGGAATTAGAGCCCAGGTCAACAATCGCCAGGTTTTCCACGACTCATCACCCCCCTTTTCAATTTTTGTTTTTTTCGTAATGTTTATCCCTCCTATGTTACCATTTTTCAACCGGGGGCAACACGGATAATCCCCCACAAATTAAATTCTCACCCGGCCAAAGTTAACTAGCAGATTTCTGTTAATTGATGGGTACCGAGTGCTACAATGGATTGACAATTTTTTATTTGGGGGGTCATTTGGTGACTGAACTAACGGAACAACAACGAGAACAAGCGCGGGTGGATACGGTAATCAAGGAAATCGACCGCCAAATTGAAGGGGCCAAACAAGCGCTAGCGGCCGCCCACCAAGAAACCCGGGCGGTGGAGCAAAACTACAGCGAAAACGCCTCAATTAACCGCTACGAAATCGACGACATTGCCGAATCACGGTCCGAAATCGAACAACAGCGCCAACTGGTGGCCCGGGCCAGCGAAAACGAAACCATCCTGGCTCACCAACTGGACACCCTAAAACAGTTGCGGGCCCAACCCTACTTTGGCCGCATCGACATTCAAGACCCGGGGCAAGCAGAAGCCGAGTCCCTGTACATTGGCACGGCCTCTTTAATGAATGAGGACCGGACCGACTTTTTGATTTACGATTGGCGCGCCCCAATTGCCGGGGTGTATTACAACGGCACCCTGGGTCCGGTAACTTACCAAACCCCGGCCGGTACCCAACGGACGACCCTGGTTAAAAAGCGCCAGTTCACCATCCATAACGGTCAAATTGAAAACATGTTTGACACCAACGAAACGGTTGGCGACGCCATGCTTCAAGCGGCCCTGGGGCGGCAAAACGATCAGGCGATGCAAAACATCGTCGCCACGATCCAAAAGGAACAAAACGACATCATTCGAAACACCACCGCCGATTTGATGGTGGTCCAAGGGGTGGCCGGCTCCGGGAAGACCTCGGCGATCCTCCAGCGGATTGCTTACCTGCTCTACCACGCCCGTGAATCGCTGAACGCCGACCAAATCGTCCTCTTCTCACCCAACCTCTTGTTCTCCCACTACATCGCTTCGGTCCTGCCCTCGCTTGGTGAACGTAACATGCGCCAAGTAACCCTGCCTAACTTCTTAGCCCGCCGCTTTGAAGGGCTACAAGTTGAATCACTCTTTGACCGCTACGAAACCCGCCAGCAATCCAATACCCCCCACCCGGTAGCGGATTGGTTGGAGGGCGCCGCTAGCATGGCCGCCGTCAAGGACTACGTCGACCAACTGGCCAACAGCCAAGCCCCCCTCCAGTTCGCTGACCTGACCTTTGAAGGGCGCACCCTGTTTACCAAAGAAGCGATCGCCAGCATCTATCACCACCAGGTTGCTAAAATGACGGTGGCCGACCGGCTAGTTAAGGTCAAAAACGCCCTGCTCCGCCGCCTTCAGCACCTAGCTACCACCGAAGCCAAGCGCGACTGGGTGGCCAAAGAGCTCGACACCCTGTCCAACCAAGAGCTTCACGCCCTCTACGGCCAAAAGACGATCGATGACTTTGCGGATGAACAGGCCCAAGCCACCTACCTAGCCCGCCGCTGGGCGAAAAAACGGCTCCGGGTGGTCGCCGACGCCATTTACAACAACTACTTCTTGGACTTTCACGCCCTCTACCGCCAGTTCCTGCTTCATTTGCCCCTGACCGGCCCCATCACGGAAGCAGTGCAACAGCAACTGGCCACCGACTTTAGTCACGGCGTTGAATTTCACCGGATTAAGCTGGTCCACACCGCTCCCTTCTTATACTTGCGCGACCTTTTGACCGGTGGGGGGCAAAACCGCAGTTTCCAATACGTCTTCATTGACGAGATGCAAGACTACTCGCTGGCGACCTTGATCTACCTCAAGCACGCCTTTCCGGACGCTAAGTTTACCGTAATTGGTGACGCCGAGCAGGCCCTCTTCAAACCGCTCGAGTTACCAGAAACCCTCTTGAACCGGGTTGGCGACGCCCTAGCGGCTAAGCACCCCCGCTTAATTGCCCTACGCCGCTCTTACCGGTCCACCTTTGAAATCACCACCTTCGCCAAATCCCTGTTGCCCGACGGCGATAAAATCACCGCCTTCGCCCGCCACGGGGACCCGGCCAAGCTTCAGGTTCATTACGGGCAAGCGGCCTGGCAAACCGGCTTAATCAAGGCGGTCCAAGCCATGCAGCAACGGTTCCCCACCGTCGCCGTTTTGACCAGGGATCAAGAAGAGGCCGGCCAGGTTTACCACCATCTCTACGGCCAAGTAACTGACCTGCACCGCCTGAGCGAAGAAGACAGCCAGCTCCCCAGTGGGGTCTTGATCTTGCCAATTTACCTGGCTAAGGGGCTCGAATTCGACGGCGTGGTGATCGCTAACGTCTCGGCCGCCCACCTCGGCGACCAAGCCACCGGACTCTTGTACACGATGGCGACCCGAGCGATGCACGCCTTGACGATGCTAACGCTAGGGCCGGTCACGCCCGCTTTAACCGGGGCGGCCAGCCAGTACTTAACCATTGACCACCCCACGGAACCACAAAGATAAAAAAGAGCATTCCAGCCAGCTAGGTCGGAATGCTCTTTTGCTTTAATAAGTTACGGGGTGGTGCAGCCGCTTTAAGGCGTGCTTTAAAATGAAGGGCGCCAAGATGGTCGCCAACACAACCACCGTGATCACGGCGGAATAGTACTTAGACGACAGGAGGTGGGCCTCGTACCCAATCTGGGCGGTGATCAAAGCCATTTCCCCGCGGGCAATCATCCCGCTCCCAATCACGTAACCAGACTGGCGATCAAAGCCCATCAGCATGGCCCCACCACCGGAACCAATCAACTTGGTCAGGCAGGCCAAAATCGTCATTACCACGATGAAGACCAGTGAGTCAAAGAAGTGGTTCAGGCGCATCACCAGCCCCACGTTGACGAAGAAAACCGGGATGAAAACGGCGTAGCCAAGCGGCTCAAAGGCTTCGGCGATGTCGTGGCGGGCCTTGGTGTTAGCAACGGCAATCCCGGCAAAAAAGGCCCCCACTGCCCCACTTAGGTGAACTAGGTCGGCCAACGAAGCCATCCCCAAGCACAAGATCATTGCCATCACGGCGGGGGCCGCCGTCGTCAACAGGTGCTTGCTCAAGTGCATCAGGTACGGGGCTAGCCAGCGGACCAGCAGGTAGGTCCCGCCAAAGAAGATCGCTTGCATCATAATGATCAGCGGCAGGCTGGTTGACGATTCACCACCCTTACCGTTCATCAAGGAGATTAAGACACTCAGGATCAAAACCCCACCGATGTCATCGGCCACGGCCGCTCCGAGGACCGTCGCCCCCTCCTTGCTGTCAATCTGGTTAAACTTGCGCAAGACGGCCACCGAAATCGAAACCGAGGTGGCCGAGAAAATCACCCCGATAAAGAGTGACTCAAACCACTGGAGGCCAAACAATTGCGAGGCTAGGCCCATGACTACGATCGGCAGGGCCATCCCCCCCACCGCGACGGCCATCGCCGGTTTGAGGTATTTTTTCAGCAGTGACAGGTCGCTTTCCAACCCGGCGATAAACATTAGAACGATCACGCCGATCTCTTGGAACTCCTCAATCATTGCGGTCTGGTGAATCCAACCCAAAACGGCCGGCCCCGCCACGATCCCGACTAAAATTTGGCCGATCACGTCTGGGATTCCCCAGCGGTTAAAGAAGTGGGAAACCAGTTGCGTAACGAATAAAATTCCCGTGAGCGTTATGATAAAAGACATACAAAACCTTTCTGACAGACTCCACCGTACCCAAAATTTCCTTAATCAAAAAAGACGCGAAGGGGCGCCTTTTTTTGTTGCATAATTCATCATACCAGATAATCTTGTTTGGGTCACCAAACTTGGTTGAAAAGTAGGGTTACTACTTTTCAAGGTACGAGAGGGGTTTATTGACTTCCACCTTAGTTCCTTGGTACTTCTTTTTGATCCATTCCTGAATTTGCTGATTGTGGTAAAGCTTAACTAATTTCAGGTAGGTCTGGTTGTGAGCGTTCTTCTTGGCGGTTGCTAAAATATTAATGTTATTCTTCGTCGTTTGATCGATTTTTTCGTGGTAAATCGAATCGGTTAAGACGTTCAAGTGACCGGTCAAGGCGATCGTATTTCCGATCAATACGGCATCGACAGAGTTTAAGACCCGTGGTCCAGTCGTATCATCAATCTCTTCGAACTTGAAATGGCGTGGATTAGATGCAATCTCGTTAGTTCCAGACGTGGCGCCAAAGCCCTTTTTTAAGGTGATCAACCCAGCACTTTGTAACAAGAGCAATCCACGAGCGGTGTTAGCCGGATTATTGGCGATCGCAATTGTTGCCCCGTTTGGTAAATCGCTAACCTTCTTGTATCGTTTCGAATAAATTCCCATTGGTTCTAAGTAGGTCGTCCCCAATGCAGCTAACTGAGCCGTTTTATTTTGCTTGTTGTATGTCTCTAAGTACGACCAAGACTGAAAGGCATTCACGTCAATTTCACCACTAGCCGTTGCCTTATTAAGGCCAATCGGATCGGTAAAGGATTTAACGTTAATCTTAATACCCGCTTTCTTAGCCGCCTTAGACTTTGCGATGTGTTGCCAGACCTGAACGTCCGGTCCAATCGCCCCGACCGTTACGGTGTGTTGACTGACCTTACTACTAGTGGCCAAGTGTAAACCAAATGCCGCTAAAATAATAATCAAGATGGCTACTAGCCACCACCGGTACTTACGCATCCTCTTTTCTCCTCCTTAAAACAAAAAATCCCGGAAAAGGCACCTGCCTTTTCCGGGACGCACTACTTGAGCCGTGTTACCACCCGTTTTCAGCCCCATTGGGACCCTCAAGCGCCACCCCAACCGGGGGGCGCAACGCAATAGCGGACGTTAACCGGGATCAATTTACCATGGGCTCACCGATCAAAACACTCCTGGACCATCTTCATCTTTTGTACTGTCACCGGCTTTCACCACCTCCGGCTCGCTTCTTGACATCCTAAAAAACTACTCATCCATTCACAGCATTTTCTCATTCATTGCTCATTATTTTAGGAGAACCCCTCCCAATTGTCAACATCGTTTCTTACTTTTTGTAATTAAAAAGCCAGGAGAACCGTTACCTTCTCCCGGCTACATTCTGTAACAACTCAAACGTCCTGCCCAATGGTTGATTCGCACTTCTAATAACGTGCTCCCAATCACGGGCCTAGTGCCTAAGTACGGCCGGAGAACGGTGCGTTCCGCCCCAACCCCCGTCCTAGCTTAGTCCAACGGCCCGTCGAAAAGGTTAGTCGCACTTTCCCTAAGCCACCCGCTGGGGTTGAACCAGCTCCTTCATCCTTACCATGAATGACGCTCTACCTATTAAGCTACGGTGGCTCCTTTAGAATACCAAAAAGTCGGGGCGCCGGCTAGTTTTTGCCCCAGTCGAGTGCCATTCCCTGGGCTTGGATGGTGGCGGCTAGCTTATCCCTGGTCGTGTCGTGAACGGCCAACTTGGCGCCGGAAATTTGCTTGGTAAAGGAATCGATCCGCCGGTTGGCATCACGCAAGTCGTAGTAAGTCGTGACCACTTCGTCGTAGTCCTTTAGATCCCCCACCTTAAAGTCGGTTGGGTAGTGATTTTTAAAGGCAATTTGGTTTTGTGGCAAACGCGGCTTTAATTGCGGTTCTTGGTCGGGAACCCCCACTTGCAACCCCAACAACGGCAGGGTCATCTTGGGCATGTTCAAGACCTTGACCAGTTTGGCCGGGTCATCTTTGATTGAACCGAGCACGACGCCCCCCAGCCCCAGGCTTTCGGCGGCGGTCAGGAAGTTTTGCAGGGCTAACACCGTGTCTTCAACGGCTTGGAAGAAGATGTCGGTCGTGTGCAGGCGGCCATCGTCCTTACCCAGCTGCTGGCGGATCTGTTGGTTACGGTAAAGGTCAACGACAAAGACGAACAGATCCCCGTTAGCACCAATGTACGGCTGGCCGGAGATGTTCCGAACACCCTCACGCAACTTTTCGTCGGTCACGTGCAGGATCGAAAACTGTTGCATAAACATCGACGTCGAGGTTTGACTAGCGGCGGCGTACAAGGTTTGTAGCTGCTCTGCGGTCAACGTTTGATCCTTAAACTTACGGATCGAACGGTGGTTGGTAATTTGATCAACAACGGGATTGTGTAGCATGGCAATTCCTCCTCGTGCTTACTTTTTGTTCATTATGACGGAATTTTCCCCGTCTGGCAAGCGCTTCCTAGGCCAACTCATCTTCAATCGCCGCCAGGGTCTCTTCACTGAGCCCCTTGCGCAAGCTAACGGGAACAAAGTGGCTGTCAACTAACCGTAAGTCGAGGTCCCTGGCCACCCGGTCGCGGTCGCTGGCGATCACGCTCACCCGGCACTGAACGGTGGTTAACCACTTGGCCAGGGCAACCCCGTTTAAGGAGCGTAGGAGCTGTTTGACCGGTTTGGGGGTAAATAACGATGGCAGCGCCCTGACGGTCAGGTCGACCGTTAAGTGGTAGTTGGGGGCCACCAACAAGAGGCGATTAATGCGCCCCGATTGGCTAGCGGCTACCCGCAGACCCACCAATGCCCCAAAGCCGTTGCCCACCAAGGTGACCGGCTGTTCGGCCGCGCGCACCAGCGCCGTTATTTGGGCACTTAGTTCTTCAAATTCCGGCGCCCCTTCTAAGAGCGGTTCGTAATCAACCACCTGCTTTTGGCGGTGGCCCACCACTAAATCCTGCCAGGCCGTCGTGGCCTGCCCCAGCTCCGGTAAAATAATTACAGTTCCCATTTTAACCCCTTCTCAATCGCTTAATTGCCCTATTTTAGCACATTTGTTTCCCCGGTGGTGGGGGTGGTCGGTAGCTTTGCCCAGGCCGCTTTCAAGCGGTCCACTAACGGTTGCACCTGGTTTTGGCGTTGCCGCTTGACGGTCACGTAAATCGTCAGCTCCGCTTTGGGCCCCTTAATTGATCGTTCCACCCGGTTGTTGGCTGGCACCGGGTGATAGGACGGGTCGGCCGCCGTTACGTTGGTGGTAAAGTACGGAAAGCTGGAGTAGCGCGTGATTTCGTCCATGGCGTCGCGTTCGTCTTGGTACATGAAGTGGGCATCTTCAATTTCTTTGCCAATTACGTCCTTCCACGCCCCGATGTCATCGAGGACGACAAAGGACAATCCTGCCAGGTCCTTAAAACTGACCGCCGTTTGGTTAGCCTGGGGCAAGAAGTGGTCCAAGTTGACAAAGAGGTGCTCCACCCCGAGTGGTTGGCTAATCAAGTCGGGGCCGGTTAAATCGGTGGTGGTAAAGACCATCCCCAGCCGATCATTGGTCAGTTCTTCTGGCACCCGCTCCGGCTCAACTAAGCGTTCGTCGACTTGGTGGTTAAAATTTAAACAAGGGGTGGAAGACGAATGCGGTCCCCCACCCCTTCGTCGTCTCTTTACTACCCCCGAACCCGTCAACGGGCGTATACTTAGCCTATCAACAAAAAAGGAAGTAAGTTAACATGGCAGTTACCCGTTTTTATGAAGCCTTTCACCCAACGCACTACGACATCAAGCTCGACATTAACCGTCAAGCAAAGCAGTTTGCCGGTCACGTTACCATTGACGGTGAGGCCTTAACCAAGACCATCTCCTTGCACCAGAAGTTCTTGCAGGTGACTAGTGTGACGACAGAAGGGCGCACCATTTCATTTGAAACCAGTGATGAACAAGAGGCCCTGACCTTCACCCTGCCCAAAACCGGTCCGGTGGCCATCACGGTCGATTACACCGCCCCTTTGACCGACACAATGATGGGGATCTACCCGTCTTATTACCAGGTCGACGGGCAGCAAAGGGAACTGATCGGCACCCAGTTTGAAACCACCTTCGCCCGCCAGGCCTTCCCTAGCATCGACGAGCCGGAAGCCAAGGCAACCTTTAGCCTGGCAATTAAGTTCGACGAGCAACCTGGCGAAACGGTGCTCGCCAACATGCCGGAAGAACGGGTCGAAGACGGCTACCACTACTTTGAAGAGACCGTTAAGATGTCCACTTACTTGGTCGCCTTTGCCTTTGGTGACCTACAAAAAAAGGTCACCGAGACTACGTCGGGGGTCAAGGTCGGCGTCTTTGCCACCAAGGCCCACCAAGCAAAGGAACTCGATTTCGCCTTAGACATTGCCAAGCGGGCGATCGAGTTTTACGAGGACTTCTACCAAACCAAGTACCCGCTCCCCCACTCCTGGCAACTGGCCCTACCGGACTTCTCGGCCGGGGCGATGGAAAACTGGGGCTTAGTCACCTACCGGGAGGCCTACCTTTTAGTTGACCCGGACAACACCGCCTTGGACATGAAGCGGGTCGTGGCTACCGTTATCACCCACGAGTTGGCCCACCAGTGGTTCGGTGACCTGGTCACGATGAAGTGGTGGGATGACCTGTGGCTCAACGAATCCTTTGCCAACATGATGGAATATCTGTCCGTAGACGCCCTAGAACCCGACTGGCACATCTGGGAACTCTTCCAAACGACCGAAGCCCCGATGGCTCTGCAACGCGACGCCACCGACGGGGTGCAATCGGTGCACGTGGCCGTTAATGACCCGGCCGAAATCGACGCCCTCTTTGACGGGGCGATCGTTTACGCCAAGGGTTCGCGGATGCTGGTGATGGTCCGCGCCCTGCTCGGTGACGACAAGCTACGCGAAGGGTTAAAGAACTACTTTGCCGCCCACCAATACGGCAACGCCACCGGGGCCGACTTATGGCAAGCCCTCGGCGACGCGGCCGGCATCAACATCGGCGAGATCATGAACTCCTGGCTGGAACAACCGGGTTACCCGGTCGTAGCGGCCACGGTCGAAAACGGTCACCTGATCTTAAGCCAGGAACAATTCTTTATTGGCGCCGCTAAGGAGCAGGGGCGGACCTGGGAAATTCCGTTGAACGCTAACTTCGCCGCCCCGCAAATTATGAAGGACGCCCGCTTAGACCTGGGTGACTACCGGGAATTACGCGCTCAAGCCGGTGAACCGCTGCGGATCAACGTCGGTAATAACTCCCACTTCATCGTCAACTACGACGCCACCCTCTTAGAAGACATCTTAAAAGAAGAGGGCCAACTGGATGCAATCACCAAGCGCCAACTACTCCAGGACCTGCGCCTCTTAGCCGAAGGGAAGCGGCTTTCCTACGCCACCTTGGTCCCGCTGTTGACCAAGTTCAAGGACGACCCATCCTCAATCGTCAACACCGCCCTCTACCAGATTGCCAACTTCTTGAAGAACTTCACCACTCCGGGCAGCGATCAAGAAGCTAACCTGAAGCACTTCTTCGATCAATTAAGTGTGAACCAAGCTAGCCGCCTCACCTGGTCGGCCAAGGCTGGCGAAGCCATCGACGACCAACTGACCCGGCCGTTGGTCTTAAGCGCCGCCTTGTACGCTGACAACGCCCAGGCCAAGGAAGCCGCCCACCAAATCTTCTTGGATCACCAAAACCAACCACTGAGCATCGAAGCCACCATCCGGCCATTAGTCTTAAAAAACGAAGTCCAAAACTTCAACACATCAGCCCTCTTTGACCAACTGCTGACTGACTACCGGACGACCAACGACCCAAGCTACAAGCAAGATCTGCGCGGCGCCTTGGTCGCCACCAAGGAAAACGCCCAACTCCGTGACCTAGTTGACCACTTCGAAGACGCCACTACCATCAAGCCGCAGGACCTCCGCGGCTGGTACCGCGGCGTCTTGGCCAACCCGACCGGCCAACAGCTGGCTTGGGACTGGATCCGCAACGAGTGGGATTGGTTAGAAAAGACGGTCGGTGGTGACATGGAATTTGCCACCTTCATCACCGTTACCGCCGCCGTCTTCCACACCCGGCAACGGTCTGATGAGTTCAACGCCTTCTTTGAACCCAAGGAAAATGTGGCGGGCTTGACCCGGGAAATCACGATGGATAAAGAAGTGATTGCCAGCAAGGTCGCCCTGATTGAAAGCCAGGCCGACGCCGTTAACCAAGCGGTAGCACAACAACTGTAAGCAACGCGATCAACCAATCAGCACACAAAAAACCGCCGCCCACATGGGGCGACGGTTTTTATGTTTCTCAACGATTATTCAGCTAACGTGCTCCCAACCATAAGCCTAGTGCCTAAGCAGGACGAAGAACGATGCGTGCCGCATCAACCTTCGTCCCCAGCTTAGTCATACAGCTTACCAAGGAGGTTGGTCGCACTTCTTTTTAATCTCTAACCTTCACGTAGCTCTTAATGACCTGACGATCAGCCATGGCTTGGTAGGCGTCGTTGATTTCATCCAGGGTGAAGGTCTTGGTGAAGACCTTCCCCGGGTTGATCTTACCGTCCAAGACGGCCTTTAAGAGCAGGTCCTTGTCGTAGGTGGTAACGGAGGCTGGGCCCCCAGCAACGGCGGTGTTGCGGTAGAACGGCGTGGCCATGTCCATGGTAGCGTCGTGTGGCAAACCAACCCGGCCAACGATGGCACCCGGACGACCCACCTTCATGGCGGTGTCGGTCGATTGAGCGGTCCCCACGCATTCGAGGACGGCGTCGGCCCCGCCGTTAGTCATGGCGAGGATCTTTTCCACCGCTTCGTCGCCACGTTCGGCCACGTTGTCGGTAGCACCAAATTCAGCGGCTAACTCGCGGCGGTCATCGTGACGAGAAGTTGAGATGATCCGCTTGGCGCCGCGCAGCTTAGCAGCGATGATGGCGCTCAAACCAACGGCCCCGTCACCCATTACCACCACCGTGTCGCCCGGCTTAACGTCGGCAACGCGTGCGGCGTGGTAACCAGTAGCCATTACGTCGGCCAGGGTCAAGAAGGACTTGAGCATGGCTTCGCTGTAGTCTTCCGGCTTACCTGGTACCTTCACCAAGCTCCACTGTGCGTGTTGGGCCAGGTAGTATTCAGCCTGGGTCCCGTTGGAGAAGTTATCACTGTGGTCTTGGCAAACACCGTCAAAACCAGCTAAGCAGGCAGGACAGTGGCCACAGCCGTGCGTGAACGGAGCGATCACAAAGTCGCCCGGCTTAACCGTGGTGATGTCTGCGCCGACTTCTTCCACGATCCCAATGGCTTCGTGACCACTGTTGATTGAGTTGGCCGGCTTGTCATCTAAGCCCCGGTAAGCCCAGAGGTCGGAACCACAAACGCAGGCCCGTAAAACCTTAATCACGACATCGTCTGGGTTCTTAACGGTCGGCTTGTCAACGTCTTGGACTTCAACGAGCCCCTTTTTCATAAACATTGCACTTTTCATCGGTTAATGCGCTCCCTTCTTGCTCACTTAATCATTTACGTTATTAATCATACCCCGCTAGGCCAAGATTAAACAAGCAATTCGCCGATACCTTCTTTTGATCGGAATTAATGCTTAGAATGCATTAATCGTGCAGGTCGCTCTGCTTAATGAACACCCCCGCGATGGTCGTCTTACCGGTCCGGTCCTTAATTTGGTTGTAGGCCGCTTCAATCGCTTCCTTGTGGTCGACGCCGACTAACTGGCAAAAGATCAACAGCGCCACTTGCAAGTCACCGATGCTATCCACCATCTTAGCGTGGTGCTCCTTATTGTACGCCGCCGATAATTCGCCGAGTTCCTCGGCCATCTTCATGAATTCAACCCGCGGGTCGGCCTGGTCGATGCCGCGGTCGTGGGCCCACGCAGTGATCTTTTTAAATAAGTCTTCGTATTCCATGGCTGCCCCCCTAGCCAAGCAGGGCGCCGAGCTTTTGTTCAAAGACCGGCAACCACAGCTTCAAATAGCCCGCCTGGGTCGGGTGGACCTCGTCATACATGGCGTTGGGGCGGGCAGCGGTCGCGGCGTTTAAGCCGGCGTCGTTAAACAGGTCGAGGATGGCAAAGTCCCACTTGGCTTGTAACAACTTGAGTTCATCAACTAGCTGGGCGTAGGTGCCGTCGTCTTTTTGGTTAACGCAAGTGTAAAAGAGGACTGGGCAGTCGAGGGTCTGCTTGACGTACGCGCAGATTTCTTCGATCGCCCCCAGCGTGGTTGACAGGTCAAAGCCCTCCCGTTGCTCGTTGCCAGTTCGCTTACCTAGGGTCGCCCCGTGCCGAGTGTCGTTAGTCGATAGCTGACAGACAAAGAGGTCGTACGCTTTTTGACCGTTGAAGCGCCGTTTCATCCGCTTTAAGTAGCCGTTGACGTCGGTACCGGCCAAGGTGGTCCCAGAAACGGCCGCCTTGGTGGCGACCAAACCGTCCTTGGCCTGCAGGTAATCGACAAAGGAAACCCCCTTGGCGAAGAGCCCGTAGGTAATTGACGAACCCAAAAAGGCCACCCGGCGCCCATTTAAAGGCGAAGCCGGGTCGTAATTAACCCGGTCGGGGGAGAAGGCGGGCGCGTTCCCCTCCGTAAAGCGTTGCGAGGTGGTTAGTTCGGTCAACATGTTTTGCATGAACAATTCTTGGTCAGCCATGGCTTACAATTACTCCTTATAATCTAAAAGTTCGGTCAGCGGTTCGCGGGCCGCAATAATCCGGTTCACCGGGGCGTAGGAATCACGGTAGCCCAAGCCAATCCCAAGCACCAACACCTCGTCTTCCGGAATCTCAACGTGTTGACGAATGATGTCCGGATAGATCACGAAGCGGTAGGCCGGCAGGCTCGCAATCCCCTGGTCGGTAGCGGCGATGATCATCCCCATACCAAAACCGCCCAGGTCGTACAAAGACCACGACGAGAAGTTCTTGGGCAGGGTTAAATAAACAATCGCCGGAGCTTTATACAAATGAGCGGCGGCCTCTTCCATGACCTTCATGTCGCCAAGGGTGTGTTCCACCCCTTCCCTCCAGTGGGTCATGTTTTGCTGAGCTAGGGGTGACCAGTCTTCCAGCGGCGTCGGGGGCAGTTCCGGCTTGCTCTCCTTACCATTCCTGCTGGCCTCAAGGTAGTCGTCTTTGATCCTTTGGAGGGTCTCTCCGGTCACAATGTGGGCGTGGTAGGGCTGGGAGTTGCCCCAGGAAGGGGCGTGCAGTCCCTGAACCACAATCGTCTTTAAATCGTCCGGATCGACCGGGCGGTCCAAAAACCAACGGGTGCTACGACGGCGTTCGAGTGCTTGGTGTGCTTCCATTTTGAGGATCCCTTTCTTGTGGCGGGCGCTTTTTTTCTTAGGATACGCCCAACGGTTTTAAAAGCAAACTAATTTTCTAACCAAAACTGGCTAGCGATTCTTTGACTAGGGAAATAAAGCCGGCCCGGTCAACCTTAAGGATTAACTTGGTGTTGACCGGCTTGCCGGTTAGGTGGTAGTAATCGCAAACCGTTTCGCCCCGGGTTAACTCCCCGGTCGTCTCCACGTCGACGTTGACGTTCACGCCGTCAAACAGGGCGGGGTTAATCAACCAGGCAATCGTGCAGGGGTCGTGGAGCGGGGCGCCGACAAAGCCCCACTTTGGGTCCTCGTGGTAACGTTCAAAGAAGTTCAACAAGCCCATAAAGGCCTGGGCCACCGGGTTATCCAACTGGGCAATTTCGTCAATTTCTGGCTTGGTAATCTGGGCCTGGTGGGTGACGTTTAGGGGCACCATCACCAGCGGCAAGCCAAAGTTCAGCACGATCTTGGCCGCTTCGGGGTCGACGAAGATGTTGAACTCGACGCTGGGCTGCCAGTTACCCAGCCCCATTGCCCCGCCCATGAAGACGATTTGGTCAATTTTTTCCCTAGCTAGGTCCGGGCAGGTCCGCAAAAACAGGGCGGCATTGGTCATCGGCCCGGTCACGACCAGGGTCACCTTGGCCGTACTTTCTTGCAGGACCCGCGCCATTAACTCGATCGCCGGCAGGCTTTGGGGCAAAAAGCCCGGCTCCGGCAGGTCGGCCCCGTCCAGGCCGGTTTCGCCGTGAACTTCGGGCGCCGTTTCTAGTGGTTTGACCAGCGGGACTTGGGCCCCGGCGGCCACCGGGATATCAGTGCGCTTTAAAAGCGTCAACATTCGCAGGGCGTTGTTTAAAGTCTTATCCGGGGTTTGATTACCCGCCGACGTCGTTACCGCCACCAGGTCAATCGCTGGGTTGGCAACTGCCAAGGTCATCGCTAAGGCGTCATCGTGGCCCGGGTCGCAGTCTAAAATGATCTTCTTTACCATTGGTCTCATCCTTTCCAAACGCAGGGTACAAAAAATCTCCCACTCGGGTGAGCAAGAGATTTGGTTTGGTATTAATTTTACTATACTTAGGAGAAAGATTGGTAACGCTTTCAATAATTAGTTATACACGCTGATCTGAGTGCCGGCCTTTCCCCGCAGGGCGAGGTCGGCTTCGTCTAATTCCGGCGTGGCCAAGCCCCCGGTCTTGAAGATGTCTTTGTTGGCGGGGGTCCCCATCATCACTTGAACGTTGTTAACCCCGGCGATTTCCTTCAGGTGGTTGGTCAAAAGCATCAGAACAATTGAATCATGGTAACTGTTTTTTTCAATAATTGTGTGTAGCATTCGCTAATCACCCCTCTTTTCTAAGCAAAGGCACCCTTGCCATCGTACATGTCCAAGTGAACGGTGTCGCTTCTCAAGTAATTGTAAATCTCAGTGGCGACTTCAATCCCGTCTTCCATTGCCTTTTGGTAGCGGATCTGGCTTCCTTCCCCCGGCAGGCGGACGCTCTTAAAGCCGCTGGCCGGCTTGATGGCGTGGAGTTCTGCGACCATTTCCCCCACCCGGTGCTTGAAGGCGGCCGGGTCGGTGAAGCGGGCCGGATCCAACAGGATGTAGAATTGGCCCAGGTTCCGCTTTTGCGTTAAGTCTTCGTACATTGAGGAAACGTGCTTTCCAAACGGTAACCCCAAGAGGCTCCCGGCAATCACGTCGACCATCATCATCAACCCGTAACCCTTCGGCCCGGCAATCGGCAACAGGCCGGCCACTTCGTTTGGATCGGTGGTCGGGTCCCCGTTTTGGTCCACGGCCCAGGTGTCCGGGATCGCCTTGCCCTTGGAGCGGGCGTCTAGGATCTTCCCCCAGGCTTGCACGGTGGTCGCCATGTCAAAGACGACTGGCTTTTCCAAATCGGTTGGGGCGGCAAAAGCGATTGGGTTGGTCCCAAAGTAGTTTTCGCTCCCCCCGTACGGCACCACCATCGAATCGGATTGACACATGGCAATCGCCACCAGGCCGTTTTCGGCGGCCCGCTTAACGTAGTAAGAGAGCATCCCGCTGTGGCCGGTCTTTTCCACCCCCACGGCGGCAACTCCGCTCTCCTTGGCTAGGTCAATCGCGTAGTCGAGCCCCTTATTGCAGACGTATTGTCCCATCCCGTTGTCGCCGTGAACGATCCCACTGGCGGCGCCGGTCTTTTCAAACGTAATGTTGGGAGCGAGGTTCACCCCGTCCTTTGCAATTCGCTCGGCGTAATAAGCCACCCGTACCGTCCCGTGGGAGTGGATCCCGCACGCGTCGGCGTAGGTTAAGTGCTTGGCCGTTTCCTCGGCTGGTGCTTCCGGTAAGCCCGCGGCCATGAACTTCTTTTTCATTAATTCCTTGAGTTCGGCTGCATCAACTAAGGTGATTCCTGGTTCCGCCATCGTTAACTCCTCCTGTCAGTTAAATTTCTGGGTCGCGGTTAGCATCCTTGGAGTAGACGTAGGCCAACGGTTCGCCCCGGCCAACGGCGTAAGCGGCTTGCGGGGAGTAGGAACCCATGAAGAGGTAATCACCCTTTTCAACCGGGTACCATTCGTTGTCTAGGTTGTACATCCCTTGCCCGCTGATCAGGTAGGCCCCGTGTTCTTGGTAGTGGGTTTCCACGTAGGCGTGGCTTGCCCCCGGTTCAAAGGCTTAGCGGGTTAGTTCCATCGTGTCGTCCATGATGGTTAAGAAATCAGGATCAAATTGGCCTAAGATCCGGTTGCTCATGGCTTGGGAAACCCGCGGGTCAATCGAAACCGGCCCCGGGGTCATAATCAGGCGTTCTTTAATTGTTAAGTCACTCATTTTATCCACTCCTTTGTGGGTTGCGTTAGCCAACAAGTTGGCCAACGATTGTCATTGATACCATCTCTTTAATCATTGTTGAAAACTAAAGCCAACAATACAATGTCCGCAGTGAACAAAGCTTGCCGGCTTTTTTGGTGTTTTTGACCAAGGTTTGTGAATTTATTAACTAATCATCATTTCCGTTTACCACGTATTGCGGTTGTTTTCCCGCTAACACCCGGGTAGCGTTGGTCGTCACGATTTTAGCCATCGCATCCCGCGCTTCATAGGAGGCGTTCCCGATATGCGGGGTCAAGATGACGTTAGCGAGGTGCTTAAATTCGTCCGCCACTTCTGGTTCCGCTTCGTAAACGTCAAGGGCCGCCCCGGCGATGTCATGGTTCTTGAGGGCAACTAACAGGTCGGCTTCCGCAATGACCGGTCCCCGGGCACAGTTGATCAACAGGGCGTTGTCCTTCATCTGTTTAAACTGCGGCGCCGCGATCATATGGGTGGTCGCCGGCGTTAATGGGCAGTGCAGGGACACAATATCGCTTTGCCCCAGCAGTTCGTCTAGGCTAACGTAGGTGGCGCCGTAATGTGCTTCCACAGCTGGGTCGGCCTGGTGACGTTGGGTGTAGAGGATCTTCATGTCAAAGGCAGCCAGGCGTTGGGCAACGTTTTTACCGATATCACCTAAGCCAACGATCCCTAGCGTTTTACCCGCTAGTTCGTGCCCCCGGAAGAACAGCGGCGCCCAGCCATCAAAACCGACCGTCCGCATCACGTGGTCACCTTCCACAATCCGCCGTGACAGGGCAATTGCTAGTCCACTAGCGATTTCAGCGGTCGCCACCGAGGAAACAAAGGGGGTGTTGGTCACGTCGATCCCCTTCTTGCGGGCGTAGGCGGTATCGATGTTGTTAAAGCCGGCCCCAAAGTTAGCGATCAGCTTCAGGTTTGGGGCCGCATCGATGACGTCTTGATCGACCTTGGTTGACAGTGGCGTAATCAAGACCTTCACGTCGCCCACGTGCTTGAGTAGTTCCTCTTTGGTGATCAGGCCTTCGCCACTAAAACCATCGTGGTCGATCCCCGCTTCATCCAACACCTTGCTTGCGACGTCCGGAAAGGCCGCCGTCATGTATACAGTTGCCATTATGAGCCTCCTCACTATCCATCCCTAATGATCTATCAACGGTTTTATTATATTGCAATCGTTTTCAGTTGTGAAGATTGCTCACTTGTGATTAACTTGGCAACGCCCTTCCTCTTGTTCAGTTCGTCCCCCCGGATTTAAACTTGCATTCTTATGCTACATGCTACGGTGCTCGCACTTAATCAGTCTCCAATGTAATTTCCTTTCTAGACCTGGGGAAAGACAGGACAAATGTTTGGATTTGCGCAAAATGGAAGTGCGCCCCAACCTCCGAGGCAGGCCCGGGCCATTGGGCTAAGCTAGGACGGCGGTTGATGCGGTACGCATCGTTTTTCTATCATAGCGGAAAACAAAAAAGAGCCTTACCATCACTGGTAAAGCTCTTGGTTGGCGTGGCAACGTCCTATCCTCGCAGGGGGCGATCCCCCAACTACTTTTGGCGTGCTGAAGCTTAACTTCTGTGTTCGGCATGGGAACAGGTGTATCCTTCAGGCCATCATCACCACACTTTGAAAGCTTGTGCTTTCAAAACTAAACAATAT
>SKEY01000849.1_pt1 | contig 45330 bp, 46 predicted proteins | sample 4843871 | NCBI WGS metagenome assembly SKEY01 (sample SAMN11008797, study PRJNA524170) | human gut metagenome | biome: Human fecal sample; material: Feces; isolation source: fecal sample from pouch patient p36 | host: Homo sapiens | place: Israel: Tel-Aviv | collected 2016-12-04
CCGACTGCGTGATGATGATCTGCGTGAGGATTATGCGGAAGCATTCGACTATGATGAAACAGATAGAAAATACGAAGAGTACGAAGAATACGAAGATTAACAGCTGATTCCTTTTTCAGGCGATTCATATAACAAACGGACTCCTGCATGTATTGCAGGGGTCTTTACTATTATGAGAATTTGCATATTTGGCGAATTAGAATTATTTACAGTTATATGTGTATAAATCGTCATGTTAGAGAGAAAGAAAAGCAGAAAGAAAACACAAAAGATCTGCAGGGGATATTAAGATATCGATGAAGAAATTGATATATTCAAAATAAAAACAGTCAGCATAGTGAGATATACCAATGATATGCCCATTTGCAAAAACGTCGTTCTTTATTTTTCAATGCAGTTTAAACAGGATAGTATGCTTCGGCTTAACTGGGAATGTAGCAAGGTTGTGTAAACAAGCTGAAATGAATCTGCTTTAAGCCAAAAAATACCTGCCCTTTCTATATGAAGATTTATACAGAGGTATTGCGTAAAAGCGTTAAATATACTATAATTGCGTTATATCGCATTTAGAAAGATACCTAGGCAATATCAAAGCGATAGAAATAGAAGTGGAGTCTTTTATAGAATTCACTTCTTTTTGTATTCACTATTCTTAAAATAGCAGTTCCATCATATATTCCGAAAGGATATAAGTATTGAGTAAGCTCGATTATGTCAATAAGTGGTAAATAGGTGACTGCTTTTATTTTTTACTCATGAAGAAATCCAGCTTGCAACCCGGGAGTTTATTCATTCATGACAATTTCATTTCACTGTGTTAGAATGAAGCTAGTCATAGGAGGAATGAATTATGGATAGAGCAGTAACCACCTTGTTTATGCTGATGTCAGTAGATGGGAAAATCAGTACCGGGTCATCGGATGAATTGGATGTCGATAAAGACTTTCCTAATATAACCGGCGTTAAGGAGGGACTTCATCAATATTATGAATTTGAACAAATGAGTGATCTATGGTCCTTTAATACCGGTCGAGTTCAGCAGAAAATGGGAGTAAATGAAGAGGATTTTCCGGCAAAATCGCCTGTATCCTTTGTGTTGCTGGATAATCATCATCTAACGGAGCACGGCATTCGGTATTTCTGTCAGTTGTCCAAGGAATTTGTGTTGATTACACAAAACCCCGCACATCCGGCATTTTTAGTAAAGGAAGATAATTTACACATCATCATGCAGGATACGTTGGATCTGGCAGGCGCTTTGGAAATTTTAAAAGAGGATTATGGATGCAGTCGATTAACGGTACAGTCAGGAGGTACCTTGAACGGACTTTTTTTGAGAAATAAATTGCTGGACTATATAGATATTGTTGTTGCCCCGATATTGATTGGCGGAAAAGATACTGCGACACTGATTGACGGAGCTTCCATCACATCTGTAGATGACTTGCATGCATTGGGAGTACTGAAGCTGGAAGCGTGTGATGTACTGAAAAATTCGTATATTCGCCTAAGATATAAAGTGATCAATTGAAAAGCTGATTGGTTTAAAATGTCAGTATTTTGGTATATAGGCGCTCTGGCGATAAGATGGCACACTTTCTTTTATGGATACTGTAACAGCATATGCAATAGGAGGGCTGTTTCACCTGCCTGTATTGGTTAGGCAGTGCTTGTTGTTGATGGTACTTTGACAGCATAAAATATTTTAGAATTACGGAGGATAACAAAATGAAAATCATGGAAGCAATAGATAGAAATCCAACACTGACAGGGCAGCTGCTAGAGGTGTGGGAAAGCTCTGTAAAAGCAACCCATCTCTTCCTGTCAGAGGAAGAAATAGAAAATATTAAGAACTATGTGCCACAGGCAATACAGGAAATACCGTATTTGATTATCGCGGTAAATGAACATCAGGTTCCTGTAGGATTCATGGGAATTGCAGAGCAGCATCTTGAAATGCTCTTCATTTCTGACGTAGAAAGAGGAAAAGGCTTGGGCAGAGAATTGCTTACATTCGGAATAGAAAAATATTCAGTGAATGATCTGGCAGTAAATGAACAAAATCCTCTAGCAAAAGGGTTTTATGAATACATGGGATTTAAAGTGTATAAAAGGACAGAGTGTGATGAACAAGGCAATCCATACCCACTTTTATATATGAAATTGAATTGATCTGTACGATTACACAAACGAATCTGCTAGAATATTCACATGGTATGGAAAGGCTGTATGTATAGGTCTGAGCCTCCTGATCAAAGATATGGTTCATTCTTATATGTAATAGAAAAGGCAATAGAAGAAGATTGTGTGCAATCAAGCTTTTGTAGATACCATTGGTCATCAGAATTTTCTGAAACAGGCTTGTAATATGAATGTTATCAAAGGTAGGTGTACAGTTCCCACTGGAGAATCCATTACCTACCCATTTGTTGATATCAGGACTACAAGGAACTCATAGATGAGCATGAATAGATTACTATAAGCAGAATATGCGCAGGAGGATGATGGTGAAAAACAGGAAAAACAGAAAATCCAGTTCTAATGATAAAATCGCATGGGGCCTGATTTTGGGATTTATGGGCGGACTATTATTGGATAATATAGCACTTGGTTTAGTGGTTGGGCTGCTGATTGGCAGCTTGCCTGAATGTATAGAAAAGGGAAAGTAATAAACCAGAATGAAAGAAGGATAACATGGATGAATTTACGATCAATGAAATGAAAGAAATGCAGCTGATTTTGCAAGAAAAATATAAAGATAAATGGGAAGGTATTTCTGTTCTAGCAGGCAGGAACAAGCTGCTTTGGATGATTGGAGAAATAGGCGAAGTAATAGACATCGTAAAAAAGCATGGGGATTTTGAAGCGGCTCATCAGGAAGATATAAGAAAAGATCTAATTGAAGAATTAGCTGATGTTCTAATGTATTATAACGATATTTTGTTGTGCTATGATATATCTTCCGAAGAATTAAAGACAGCATATAAAGAAAAATTCGAAAGAAACATGAAACGCTGGTAAAGGTATGTACTGCACGGCCTCTATACAAGTGCTGTGATAAAGCTAAACAGGAGGAGCAATTTGAAAACACGTATGGAATACACCTGTCCTCTGGAGCTGACGCATGATGTTACAAAAGGTAAATGGAAATCGATTATCCTGTGGCAGCTTGGAAAAGGGCGTCGCTCATTATCTTCCTTGAAAAAAGAAATACTGGGCATCACACAGAAAATGCTGATGGAACAGCTGAAGGAGCTTTTGGAATACGGTATGGTTGAAAAGCATACGTATGCCGGTTATCCGCTGCATGTTGAATATTATCTTACCAAGCGCGGAGAGCATATGCTGGAGGCGATTGCAATCATGCAGGAAATCGGAGTGGAAATGATGCTGGAGGATAACCGTGAGGAATTTTTGAAGGAAAAGGGACTTATATAGTCACAAAAAAGTGGGTAATGTACAAATGCTGCCAATCAGACTACAATGGAGGATAGGTTGGTGAGTGATATGATGAAAGATTGTGAAGCAACGATTGGCAGGCTGATAGATAAACAGACAACAGCATTTATCAGCTCCGTGGATCCGGACGGCTTTCCAAACACGAAGGCAATGCTTTCTCCGAGAAAGAGGATCGGTATTCAAACATTTTATTTTACGACAAACACATCCTCCATGCGGTCAGCACAGTATCGAGAAAACCCGAAGGCATGTATTTATTTCTGTGATAAACGCTATTTTCGAGGTGTTATGCTGATAGGAACTGCAGAAATTCTGGAGGATACTAAAAGCAGGGAAATGATATGGAGAGAAGGGGATACCATGTATTATCCTGAGGGAGTAACGGATCCGGATTATTGTGTTTTAAAGATTACTGTAACAAAGGGCAGATATTATTCCAACTTTCATTCGGAAACGTTTGCTGTACCTGCTGTGAAACCGATAACTCCTGAATAATCGATTTCCTGCTGAAATGCAATGGATAAAAGCATATGCCCAGGGAAATGAAATTCATGGTCGGAAAAGCAGAAGGATATTGCAGGCTGTTACCTACATATGCCTTCAAAGAGCAGAAGCTTCTGTTTCTTCAGCATCAGTAAATGTAATTGCTTTATGTGGATATATTGATTAGGAGGTGGGCTGCCTGCTGGAAACCGGACAAGCGAAATAAAAGGAAAAACCATGTAATGCGTTCGGATTTTATGTATGTCTTTCACAGGAATCGGATATCCGCAGACAATTATGGAAAGGGCTTTGTGCAGATTAGACTGTACATTCCCTTTTTTGTTAAGTATAATCTACATAACAGGCTTTATTGACACAATCTTTTGAGGCTAGTGGATCTAAATGATGAGTCTTGATATTCATATGAGAAATCGTATTCGGTCTAGCCTCTCCCTGAGGTTAATGGATCTTAATTCAAGGTCGGTACATCTAAATATGAATACAAAGCTTTGTGTTTGCAGTAGCTTTACATAGAATCACCATCTTTGTACCACCCTGATCCGTGGGATGACCAGCTACATCTATTTTATATCCATAACAAAAAGTCATGGATGAGTTACACAAAGAGCTGTTAAAGGTTGCAGGAAGTTCTGGAAAGCTTTTGCTTCAGCTGAAAAAACGGTATAGAACGATATGCGTTGAATATAACTCAGCGTAAACTTGTGAAAGTGATTGTTCTTCATGGAAGGGGAAATGGACATGGAGCAGAATTCAAAAGACAGTATAGAGAAAACAAAACAAGGATTCGAAGAAAGCTTCAAAAAAGCAGCATATTATGATATGCAAACACAGGACGCATCACACCTAGAAGCAATCCTGAGTTTTCTACCGATACGTCCGGGCATGAAAATATTGGATCTGGGAACAGGAACAGGTTATCTTTCCTTTGCAATTGCGAAGCGATATCCGGACTGTGAAATATATGGGCTGGATATCGTTGCGGAAACATTATGCAGGAATCGTGATAAAGCAAATGCTTTACATAGGAGGAATCTGCATTTTATATGCTATGAAGGTATAGACTTTCCATTCGAAGCTGTAACCTTTGATATGGTCATAACCCGCTATGCTCTGCATCATTTTCCCGCAATTACGCAAACATTTCAGGAAGTATATCGTGTATTGCGGCAAAAAGGCTGTTTCTTTCTCTGTGATCCAGCACCCAATGAAGATGATGAAAAACGATTTGTCGATGCTTATATGCAGATGAAAAAGGATGGACATATCAAATTTTATACGCTGGATGAATGGCGGCAGCTTGCAGAGACTGCCGGTTTTACATACCATGATTCTTTTGAAACACAGATCAGATTTCCCAGAAAAATGGATGCTGCGTTCGGATTTGAATGCATTATGAAATCCTTTGCTGAAAAGACGGTCAGCGGATATGATATTGAAATACTGCAGGATGAAATCTGGATTACAGAAAAGGTTCAGAATGTGATGTTTTTGAAATAGTGCGCATGCAAAACGCAAGGCGCATTGTATAGCAGGCAGTAGGGAAGATCATAAACAGGAGGCGATAACGATGGCAACTGAAAATAACATAGATTATGATGGAAAAAGCTTCATTCCAAAGCTTAACAGTGTGAATGGTGAGGTCAGTGAGCAGACTGTATTTCATTACCATCAAAAGGATACTGTCATATGGGCAGAATATGCAGGCGGAGATATCATGAAGGGATTTCTGATTGGAACTGTGGATGAAGCAGGAATGCTGGACTTTACCTATCAGCACCTGAATATAAAGAAAGAAATCAAAATCGGGAAGTGCCACAGCATACCAGTTGTTCTAAAGGATAACTGCATAGAATTACATGAGCAGTGGCAGTGGCTCAATGGTGACCACAGTAAGGGAACCTCCATTCTCATAGAAATATAAGAAGCATATGGATAACAGGACGAAAAGGAGAAGGTGAATTATGAATTACGAAAATACGGAGGGCTGCAGAATCATTCAGGCAGGATTCCAAGAACAGACATTGCAGGTGGTACGTACGATCACCAGAGAAACGATACAGGAAATCTATCCTCACTATTATCCGAAGGGCGCAGTAGATTTTTTTCTCTCACACCATAATGACACAGGAATTCGTCAGGATTTGAAAGCCGGCAGTGTTTAACTTTTATTGAATGAGAAGCAGCTTGCCGTCGGTACTGTCACGCTGAAAAATCATGAGATATGCAGGCTGTTTGTTCTGCCGGCACACCAGAAAAAGGGATATGGCCGCAGGCTAATGGATTTTGCAGAGCAGAAAATATTCGAATGTACAGATATCTGTAGATTCGATGCATCACTTCCGGCAAAGGCAATCTATATCAAACGCGGCTACAGGGAAAGTGCATATCATATCATACCGACAGAAAACGGTGATTTCCTATGCTATGATGTGATGCAGAAAACAAAGAATACAGATAAATAAACAGGTGTCGATCGGCATCCTCCACACGATCGTACAGCATGTCATGCAGAAAGCGAATGTGTGGATATACAATTCTGGAATGTATGCAGAACAGATGTGCTGGCACTGGTACATATGGGGAATGCGACTCCATATAGATGCGGCCGTTTAAAAGAAGAACCGCAAAATGCATAAAACTGTCTCTTATACAAAACCCCTTTGATTCATATTACAGAACAACTCTGATTTCGTATATTCGTAGAAAGGATACATAAAACAGATACAAAACAGAGAACATATGCAAATGTTAAAAATCTTTGACAGACTTCCAAACAGTTTTGCTGGAGTAGAAGAAGCCCATATCGTATAAACATTCATGAAAGGAGTCAACATGGAATTAGGAACCGGTTGTTCATATGCTGCAAAGAAAGATTGTGCGCAGCTTGAATGCGGCAATGCTTTCTCGCGTACAGGCCTCGGCTTGGAAATCGCACGGAGTCTACTGGAGCGTATGCATGGCAGCATCTCTGCAGAGTATGCGCAAAATAGGCTGTGCATCTGTATACGGCTGCCAAATACTGCAGAGAAAACACATACCGTGTGAAAGTTTAGCAACAGGGGAAAGCACATGCCGCGGATTCCAAAAAACGGTGCTGTAAGACCTGATAAAGACAACGCGTATGGCAGTAAGGCTTACCGTCAAACAGATAGTGACTGTCATCATGACTCACAGCTGCATGACGACAGCAGAAGCTGGAATGGTGGAAAGGTCTGTGCTTAACAGATTTTGAATGCAGCATATTTACAGCGGGGCTTCTCTCATCCGCCATGCGTCCAAGCGTTAAAGCCTGTAGCATACGAAATATAACAGGAAAAGGTGGTAATGCGGCGTATTTGCTGTACATTACCTCTTTTGTTTACTATAATTTAGATTAAGGTAGGAATAAACGAGAGCGGTGGATATCATTCCGGCAAATGGTGGAAAAGGACTCGGTGTCAAAAAGGTTCTGGACTATGTTCCGTTCACCAAAGAGGAAGCCATCGCCTTTGGAGATAGTATCAATGACATTGAAATGCTGCAGGCAGTTGGAACCGGCATCGCCATGGACAATGCCAGTCAGGATGTAAAGGCCGTGGCGGATGTAATCTGCGGCAGTGTCAGGGAGGAAGAAATTTACCGGTATTGTAAGGAAAATCACCTGATCTGACAGGCCATCTGCATGATGATTGATTGAATATCAAGGAAAAAAGGAAGTGAAGCTTATGGATGCTTATATACGTGTAGGAATCGGTGTTTTGATTCTTCAAAACGGAAGGCTGCTACTGGGACACCGCGTATGCAGTGCAGCGGATACCGGTGGGATTTATGAACCGGATTCCTGGTGTCTTCCGGGTGGAAAGCAGGAGTATGGGGAGACGATTTTAGAGGGTGCCGTAAGGGAAACAAAAGAGGAAACCAATCTGGATATCAATGACTTACAGGTGTATAGTGCCGTTGATGATCTGCAGCCGGGTAAGCATTATGTCACCATTCAGGTGATAGCCCGTGCCTGCAGCGGGACGCTTTGTGTTATGGAGCCGGAAAAGCAGGATGAATGGAAATGGTTTCCAGTCGATCAGCTTCCAAAGAACATATACACGCCTTCAAAAAAATTCATTGATGCTTATTTGAGGACACAGAAACAAGACTATTTACAAGAGGTTCGCAGGAAGGAGACCCTATGAAACAATATGAATATGGTAATGTTGCTTACATAATGAAGGATGTGGTTTTGGCAGTCACGATGGAGCATCGCGATATCATAAATGACTATGCCGTAAAGGGTTACCGGTATGCTGGAATGATACCGACAGAAATCAGTGCAAACGGCTGTATCCGCAGAATGGATCTGATATTTGAAAAGGATGGGATCTTATGAGTGTATACTTTTCGATATGCGTCAGTTTATCCGTAGGTCTGATCCTAGGTGCCGTGGGCGGCGGTGTAAAAAAGAAGCTGATAAAAAAGGACTATACGCAGAAACAAATCGCAAGAAATATCAAATTCATCAGTAAAGCGGCAGGTCTGCTCAAGTATGTCACCTGCCTTGTTCTTTTGCTGGGGCTGCTCTGGTGCAGCTATTATCTCATACTTGGCATTATGGAGCCAAAGATGGCAGAATATGCAAACAACATGTCGGAGTTGATTGTTGCTGTTCTGAGCGTTATTTCCATCATGTTTGCCTTTGTGGAATTTATCAGAAGAAAAGAGTGAGGGTGTTACTGACAGCCTGTAAAGAAAGGAAGAAGATGTGTGCAGCTACTGTGGGGGCAGGGATGCATATCGGAAGGTAAGGTTTATGATAAAGCAGATTAGAATGCTTCTGGTTGCTCTGTCGGTCATATTTTTTATGACGGCATGTAAGGATACTGCCGGATATACTGCAGTACAAAGCATGTGGCATAAGGATATGCTGCTCTCTTTGAAGCAGGCATTGCTTGAAAAGGCGATAGCTTCGTATTACGGGGGAGATGGTACGGCAGCGGCTATGGCATTTATGAAGCATAAGAGTGTGCAGCGATTCATGGCGATGTGGGTTCACGAAGAAACAAAGGATATCGATCAGCCGATTTGGAATTATGACAGCTTTGCCAGAGTTTCTATACGCAATCATGAGCTGAAGGAGTTGTACACAGATAAGCAATTCTACTCCTGTACATTTACGGATGGACACGGCCGCTGGGGGTACTGTATTTTCCAGTATGACGAAAAGGAATCCGCAGTATCAAACTGGGAGGTGAAGGAAACCACACCGTATCAATATGATTTGCGGGTGAATATGAAAGAGATTGTTGATCGTATTATGAAAACCGACTTGGACATCCTCACCACTTCCGCATCAAGTGTTTATTTATATGATGAAGAAAAGAAACAGGCGGAGCAGGTTATCTTGTTTCATGATGAAAATGCTGCCTATATCTGTTATTATGGGGATGCTGTCCTTCGTATGGAAAAGGTGTAAGGGACAGTAAAGGAATCTCCTATATAGGAATGAAAGCAGCAAGCTTTGATTGAATTTATAAGTGGTCGCTGTGTGCGTTTAAATTCAACAAACTATCATGGAATGATTCATCAAAATATACTGTATAATTGAAAACGCAGCTGCAAAGACAGCTCTTTTTCATGTTTTATTCTTATCTCAAAAACCCACGGTATCCAATTTGGTTCTTTCTCGATTGTAGGGAAACTCAAAACAGGGAGACTTCAACACGATTGTATTTATCAATAGAAGTTGAAGTCTTCCTTTTGCAAACACCTTAAAGTAAGAAAGACCCTTCAATATATGCGCAGCTTTCGATATTGAATGCCATTCTGTGTATAGCAAAGCTGCAGCACTGCTATGTTCCGGTTTGAAAAGGACGTTAAGCAAAAAACAAGCATCCGGTTATCATGAGATGCTTTAGAAGCGGGAGTGCGAAAGATTGAAATACGAAGGGTAGGTCTTTTCCTGTTTTGTGTATAATTTCTTTGGTAACGAGTTTCTTTACGGATACTGCAATTTTGCAGAAGTTTGTTATAATGGTTAAAGAATGTTAACGAAAGGAGTCCGTTATGAACAGACATGAAATACAAATAAATCCTTCCTTGTGCATCGGTTGTGGTCAGTGTGCGAAAGACTGCCCCACCAGCAATATACAACTAAAAGATAAAAAGGCAGAGATACTGGAAGCAGAGTGTATCATGTGCGGACACTGTGCTGCAATCTGTCCGAAGAAAGCCGTCACGATCAGCGGCTACAGTGAAGCTGCCGTTGAGCAGGCATCCAGCGTACGCCTTGATCCTCAAAAGGTGCTGGAGGTGATTCGTTTCCGTCGAACCATCCGTCAGTTTCAGGAAACGGAAATCCCTGCCGAAGTGATTTCTCAGATTCTGGAAGCCGGCAGACTGACACATACAGCAGAAAACAAACAGGATGTGACATATATCGTTATCGATAAAGAAAAGGCTTCTTTGGAGCAGCAGGCAGTGAAATTCTTTCGAAGATTGAAGCCGGTTGCAAATCTGTTCAGCTCCATGGCCAGGAGAACCGTCATTGATGATCACTTTTTCTTTTTTCAGGCACCGGTTGCCATCGTTATAGCAGCAAAAGAGGAAATTAACGGGGCACTGGCTGCACAGAATATGGAATTTGTTGCGGAGGCAAACGGCTTAGGGGTACTGTACAGCGGATTCTTCACCATGGTGGTGAACCATTCGCGAAGCTTGCGGGCGGCATTGCACATACCAAAAGGAAAAAAAGCGGTCACAACGCTGGTTCTGGGGTATCCTAAGATACGATATCAGAGAAGTGCACAGCGGGATACAGCCGATATCCGCTATATGTAGGGAGGGACTTTCATGGATAAGGAATGTCAGAAGCGCATTGCGCATATCACCAGCGGCTTTCATACATGTAAAACGGCATTCACTGCCATTGGTGATGAAACAAGGCAGGTCATTTTGTTGATACTGATCCAAAGCGAGCGATCGGGAATCCGTGTCAATGAAATAGCTGAAAGGGCTCATTTGACCAGACCCTCTGTATCGCATCATCTGCAGATTCTAAAGGAAGCAGGTATTGTTGATATGCGGAAGGAGGGGACAAAAAACTATTATTATATCAGTGCGGACAACACCCAGTGGAAACAGGTCAAGCAGCTGATTGACCTCATCTATGACAGTGTGATTCATTTACAGAAGGAAGAGGAGGAGAGACATCTATGATTGTATATTTTTCAGGAACCGGAAACAGTGCCTATGTGGCAAAACGTTTACAGAGGGAGCTGCAGGATGAAGGCTTTGATCTGTTTTCTTCCATACGACAGAGGAAGAAGGACACGTTGTATGCAAAGCAGCCCTGGGTGATTGTTGCTCCAACCTATGCATGGCGGATTCCGCGTGTTGTTCAAGAATGGCTGAAAGCAGTGGAGCTGACGGGAAGCAGGGAACTGTATTTTGTAATGACCTGCGGCGGATCGATTGGAAATGCCGGTGCTTATCTTGAACGGCTCTGCAAAGAAAAAGGATGGAGCTATCAGGGATGCATGCAAATCGTCATGCCGGAAAACTATATCGCACTCTATGATGCTCCCAAAAAGCAGGAGGCTTTAACCATCATCCATAACGCAGAAAAACAGATTGCAGAGGCAGCTGAGTATATACGGACAAATCGCAGAATACCAAAACCGGAAATAAGTGTGAGGGATTTTGTGAACAGTGCCTGGATCAATCCTTTATTTTATCCTTTGATCGTACATGCGGATAAATTTTACGCAACGGATGCATGTATTTCCTGCGGAAAATGTGAACAGGTCTGTCCGCTGGGCAATATTCAACTGAAGCAGGGGGTACCAGACTGGGGGAAAAGCTGCACCCACTGCATGGCATGTATCTGCAACTGTCCGAAAGAAGCGATTGAATATGGAAACAGCAGTAAGGGGAAGGTTCGCTATCTCTGCTCACATGTGGTTTCAAAGGAAGAATGATGATATACAGGCAGAAAAGTAAGGACAGCTTTTCTGCCTTTACGCTATGCAATCCAAAGAATCATCAGTATGATGAAGGATAGCTGACTGAACATCAAGACAGTGCTCGGTGATACAGCCTTCCATCAGATAGAAGCAGGCTGTATGTAAACAGAGGTGATGCAGAAACGGTATAGGAATCATCTTTGCTTTAACAACTCACCTGCTTTTGGATGTTATGATTGTGCATCATGCTTTTTTTTATGCAACAGGTGTTCTTCACCATGCAGATAAACCCTACAGTCTGATAAGAGACAGCGAAGCTATGGAGGAAAATCTGCGCTTCGTATATTTTCAGTAGACAATTACAGAAGAAGCCTTGTTTTGATTATGAAAATATGCAGTGATGTAGTATTTTTTTATCTTTTATCGCCAAATTATGATAATCAGCGCAATTTCTATACAAAAATGAAAGAAATGAATGACTTTTTAGCGTATTTGAGATAGAATTTAAGTTGATAGCAGGCGATTGTGGTGGAATCGCCCTTACTGGAGGAATACATATGTACAATGATCATGATGATTTTGAAGTAAATGACTATGATGAGGACATTCGGCGCAGAGAGGCGTTGATTGAAGAAGCGAAGAATATTGAAATATCTTCCGACTGGAACACGGTGTTCCGTGAAATTTCAGATTTAAAGAGGAGATGGAAACGCATTTCTTATTGGGACAGTGCCTATGAAGAAACGCTGAACGAAGAATTTGACAGCTATATGGATGCCTTTTATGCGAAGCGTAGAGAGGGGTATCAGAGCAATCAGGCCATTAAGCAGGAGCTGATTGACCGTGCGGAAAAGGTTGCTGCTTCCGATGACTGGAATCAGGCAACAGAGGAAATGAATGAGCTGATGCAGCAATGGAAGGCATCGGGAACAGCAGGAAAAGAAACAGATGATGAATTATGGGATGCCTTCAATGCGGCTCGTCAGAAATTTTTTGACCGCAAGCATGAGCACTGGGAAAATCTGCAGACGAAGTTCTCGAATGCAAAAGAAATAAAGGAAGGGCTGATCAAAGAGGCAGCAGCACTGGCGGATTCTGTTGAATGGAACAAGACAGGAGAAAAATTCCGTGCGATGATGGATCAGTGGAAGGCGGCAGGAAGTGCGGGCCGTGAGCATGAGGATCGTCTGTGGAATGCCTTTAATGAAAGCCGTCAGAAATTCTATGATCGAAGAGGCGAATACTATGATCAGCTGCACGAACAGCAGGATGGGAAATACGAGGAAAAACGCAGGCTGGTAGAGCAGGCAAATGAAATTGCACAGCGTGGGGAATATACCCGGGAGCATACGGATGTTATGAAAAATCTAAGCAAGGAATGGAAAAGCATCGGTTCCTGCGGCAGAGAAAGAGAAGATGACATCTGGAAGGAATTCCGTACGGCAATGGATTCCTATTTTGAAGGGCTGCGCAACTGGAATGAACAGCGGCATGCGCAGTGGCGTCAGAGAATGCAGGAGGCACGTGCCCGCAAGCAGGAGCTCATTCTGGACCAGCAGCGTCAGATCAAGCGTATGCAGAATGATATTATCGGATTGATTGGAGAACGGGCAATCAATGATATGGAGGAACAGATAGCGGATAAGAAGGAATTCATCCGTGAGCTGGAAGAAGAACTGGCGGATATCGATAAAACGCTGGCAAAGTAGAAGCTGATTTCAAATGATAAGAAAAGAGTGATTGCGTCAAATTGCGACAAGTCACTCTTTTTCATTTTAGATATCATTCCATAATCACAGGAAGCTTTCTTAATGTTCAACGTACCGAATGCTTTGGTGATGCTGGCGGAAACAGCGCCTCCAGACTGGTGCGTTTAAGAATCGTAATCTGTCCATAGGAAGCTTTCACAATGCCTTTTTTCTTCCACTCACTGAGCACCCTGTTTACCGTTACCCGGTTGAGATTCAGGATCAGTGCCAGATCCTCCTGGGTATAGGGGATGCTGGAAGAAGTGACACCGCGGTCATAATCAGGCGAAGCTGTTTCCGATAACAGTAGGCTGGCAATACGCTGATAACGGTCATACAACGTGATACGACGCAGCTGCGTGGTCAAATGATTACAGGTATTGGACAGCAGCTGCAGCATGATCTGCATAAGTCTTGGGTATTGCTTCATATACACATACAGCTGGTTCAGATCACAGGCCATCAGCTCCACCTGTGTAACTGCTGCCACACAGACCGGTCTGGCGCATTGAGAAAGAAAGGAGGATTCGCCGAATATCCTGCCCTTTTCAATAATTTCATACGTTAGTTCACGCCCCTGTGAGGTCACATAATAGGCACGCACACGTCCTTTCCTGATAAAATAAATCCGTCCGGCATCCTCTCCCTGCATATAGATATCCTCGTTAGCTTCATAATGCTGCCGATAGCCGGCCGCCTCAAAGCAGTGGTACAGCTCCTCTGGAATTTTAATCTGACGCATATACATCTCCCCTTACCGTATTTTTTCTGTCTGAATTGTAACACAGGCTACAGAATTTTGGAAGAGCAGCCTTTACAATAAGAACAAGAAAAAAGAGGAGAGAATTTTATGAAACACACCGTATCACTTACACAGGGAAATATTTTACAGGTACTGCTGCGCTTTTCAATACCGTTTCTGCTTGCCAATCTGCTGCAGGCACTGTATGGGGCGGCAGACCTGATGATTATCGGTGCTTATTGTCCGGCGGAAAGCATTGCGGCGGTATCCACCGGCACACAGGTCACACAGATAATCACAAGCGTGATTTCCGGACTGACACTGGGTGCTACCATTCTTGTCGCAAAATATGCGGGCAGGCAGCAGCTTGATAAAATTGAAAAGACAATCGGCACCACGATTACCTTCTTTGCATTGTTCTCTATTATTTTAATTCTGATCCTGGTTTTCACTGCAGGGATGATTCTTCAGCTGCTGCAGGTACCGCAGGCATCTATGGCACAAGCCTATCAGTATGTCTTCATCTGCATAACCGGTATTTTCTTCATCTGCGAATATAATGCCTTCAGTGCACTCCTGCGCGGCTATGGGGATTCGGTAAGCCCGCTGTTATTTGTGGCTGCAGCCTGTGTCTGCAATATTGCTGGCGATCTGTTTACTGTGGGTGTTCTTCATATGGGAGTGGCAGGAACTGCACTATCCACGGTTGCCTCACAGGGTGTCAGTATGCTGCTTGCGATATGGTATATGCGCCGTCAGGGTTCAGCCCTTCGCTTTTCAAGACACTGTCTGAAGCTGGATAAAGCAGTGCTGAAGGAATTGATTGCCATTGGTATTCCTGTTTCCTTTCAGGAATGCATGGTGCGCTTCTCCTTTCTGTATCTGACTGCCATTACGAATGGCTTTGGGGTGTATGCAGCCTCCGCTGTTGGAATCGCCAGTAAATTCGATATCTTTGCCATGCTTCCGGCAACCTCTGTCTCCAATGCACTGACAGCGCTGACTGCACAGAATCTGGCAGCCGGTAAAAAAGAGCGTGCTGTCGGCTTTGTCCGCTATGGAATCTGCGTATCCGTGCTGTGCTCCTCACTGTTCTTTTTATGGGCACAGCTTTCCCCGCAGTCCATGATTATTCTATTTTCCAGGGATGCAGCAGTCATCCGTGCCGGAGTCCCCTTTTTAAGAGGCTGCAGTCTGGATTATCTTGCTGTTTCCATCCTGTTCTGTATGAACGGATATCTGAATGGAAGTGAAAAAACCGTATTTACCATGCTGAACTGCTGTGGTGGCGCATTGGTGATCCGTATACCGCTGCTCTTTGCATTGATGCATTACAGGGTGGAGGTTCTTGCCGTTTACGGACTGGTATCTCCGCTGTCCTCTATTACAATGATTGCGGTAATCTGGCTCTATATGAAAAAGCATGCGGTCCCTGGCTATACATTTATAAGCCGTAATAGTTCTGACACTTCCATGCAGAAGGAATAGGCTATAGCTGCAGGTGATTTTATATTTTTCGGATATCCTTCAACAGGGGATGGTGATGCTGGGCCTGTCTGCACGGTTAAAACATTGCCTATGATTTTATGATTAAACGGGTAGGCTTTTCTTCCTTGCAGGGCTGTAAAAAGCACAGAGGGGGATATCTGCGCTGGTTCATCCAGTGTTTAGGAATATGCCGTATCCATGAAGAAGGAGAGAAGCTGTCATGAGAAATCCGCATGATTTCCGCATCCGGAATATTATGAGTGGTCTTTCAGTGCTACCGTGTCAGAAAGCAGGACAGAAGCTATAACGCAGCCAGGACTCTGTGTCCTGATAATCAGCGCAAGTCAGTCCTTAAGAAATGGCACTATACATGTGATGCATGTTACCGGAAGCATAGCAAACACTAATAAAACGGCAGAAAATTACATTTCAGCCGTTTTTGATATTTCTGTATCAAAGCTTGGAAAGACGCTGTTCATCAAGTATGGTGATACAGCCTCTTGCTTGCTGAAGCAAACCATCCCTTTGAAACTGCTTTAAAAGGCGGGATACGACCTCACGAGCAGTTCCAAGCTCATGTGCCAGCGTATCATGTGTAAGGTGAAGCAAATCAGATTCCTGAAGCTGCATCTGTGTTAGAAGAGCCTGGGCAAGTCGATGCTCATTGCTGGAAAACATGACATCGTGCATGGTGTTCATGACTGAAGAAAAGCGATCTGCAACCAGCTCCATCGTGAAGTCCTTTACGATGCAGTTTGAGGATGAAATCTTCTGCAATATCTGCTTGGGGATGAGCAGAATCACGGCATCAGTTTCAAATTCCATGCTGACCGTGAAGGTCAGAGAATGAATCATACAGGCTGCTGATAACACACAAACATCCTGCTCCAATAAGCGATACAGCGTGATTTCAGTGCCCTGTGGTGACATCATAAAAATGCGCGCCTGCCCCTTTACGATCATTTCCAAACCGGTGCATTCCTGATTGCCGTGATCAAGGATATCACCTTTTTGAAAGCTGCGCTCTAACGTATGGGTTAATAACAGCTGTTTTTGATCATCTGTAAGCTCCTCCCAGAAAGGAAGGATTTCTAGATAGTTCTGCATATATACATCCTTTCTCTATTATTATAGCAGAAATAAAAGATTCGTGAGCTCTATTTGCTTGCTTCCTGTAATTTAATGCTATTTCAGCATAAGCGGGTTTCTGACTCTATTGAGAAACTGTATTTGGAGATACAAATCTGCAAACAGAGAAATTCACCATGATATTACGATACAGAATCGTCATTTAACAAAACGATACAGCCATTGAACAAGGATATGGAAGTCTGATTTTTTGCACTGTGATATTGTCCGTATATAAATGTGATATGCAGCATAGGATTCTGCTTTGGTTTGTGATAAAATAATACCATTCAAACAGGAGGCGGCATATGAAAATAGCACAGGTATTTGTTGAACATCCCATCATGCATCTGGACCATACCTTTACCTATGCCTGCGACGGCTTTTCTGTACAGCGGGGAGTTCGTGTACAGGTTCCGTTTGGAAAAAACTCGATTATCGGCTTTGTCATGCAGGTGGAAACGATCACAGAGCAGCAGGCTGCCGGATACGGCTTCATCATACGTCCGATTGACAAGGTGATCGATGAGGAACCGCTGCTGAATGAGGAGCTGTTTGCTCTTGGTGAATGGATGGCGAAAACCTGTATCGTACCGATGATCAGCTGCTTTCAGTGTATGCTTCCGGCAAAGCTGAAGCCAAAATCAACGCATGGACATGCAAAGAAGGAAGCCTGGATACGCTATGTGAAGGATGGGGATGGGCTGACGGTAAAGCAGCACGCCGCATTGCAGGCACTGCAGGAAGAAAAGGAAATGCTTCGCTCACAGTTTTATCAGATTTATAAAACTCCGGGTAAAAGGCTGGTAGAGCTTGGGCTGGCACAGGTATATGAAAAAGAAGCGCAGGCACGACTGTTGTCAAGGAAAATCACACAGCAGGACCTGCCCCTGCACCCGGAGCAGCAGCAGGCACTGCATATCCTGCAGAAGGTAATCGGTCATGAGGTTGTTTTACTGCATGGTGCGACAGGCAGTGGGAAAACAGAGGTATTCCTGCAGCTGGCAAGGTCTGTCATGCAGCAGGGAAAGCAGGTTCTGATTCTGGTACCGGAAATCTCTTTGACTCCGCAGATGGTAAACCGGGTAACGGCACGCTTTGGAAGTCATGTGGCGATCTATCATTCGGGATTGAATGCGCAGGAGAAATACGAGCAGTATCAGCTTGTTCGACGCCATCAGGTGCAGATCGTGGTCGGTACACGCAGTGCGGTTTTTATGCCGTTTGATCATCTGGGTGTCATCATCATGGATGAAGAGCACGATACCAGCTATAAGCAGGATTCCTCTCCACGCTATCATTGTCGTGATATCGCTTTGCAAAGAGGAAGGCATCATCATGCGCTGGTTGTTTTGGCAAGTGCCACACCTTCTCTGGAAACCTATGCCAGAGCAATTAAGGGGGTCTATCGACTCATTGAAATGCCAAGCCGCATCAATGGCAGCTTTCCGGATGTAAAGCTGGTGGAAATGCGCAAGGCGGTAGGTCGGGGGGAAAGCTATCTGCTCAGCAATGAACTGCTGGCTGCCATGTATGAGCGGCTGCAAAGAAAGGAACAGATCCTTCTGCTTCTGAATCGCAGAGGCTATACACCGATCCTTCGCTGTATCGGCTGCGGCCATGTCGTGATGTGTCCGCACTGTGAGGTGGCGATGTCCTATCACAAGGATGATAAACAGCTGAAATGCCATACCTGCGGATATACGATGCCGGTACCGCATTACTGTCCCGCATGCGGCAGTGACACCTGGCGGTATCTCGGGCTGGGGACGCAAAAGCTGGAGGAGCTTGTGCAGATCAAATTTCCGGATGCCAGGATTATTCGCATGGATGCGGATACGACAGGGAAAAAAAATGCCCACGAGGAGCTGCTGGCTGCCTTTGGTGAGCACAGGGCGGATATTCTTATGGGAACGCAGATGATCGCAAAGGGACTGGATTTTGAAAATGTGACACTGGTTGGCATCATCAACGGGGATGCCATGCTGAATCGCAGTGATTACCGCAGTGCGGAGCTGACCTATGATCTGCTGGAGCAGGCGGTGGGAAGAAGCGGGCGCGGAGCCAAGGCGGGAGAGGTCATTATTCAGGCATACGATACTACGCATTATGCCATCCAGTGTGCGGCACATCATGATTATCGGACCTTTTTTCAAAACGAGATGAAATACCGGCATATTGCGGGCTATCCACCGTATACCTATCTGGCATCCATGATGTTTTCCCATACCTCACAGGATGAGGTCGCAAAGGCTGCCGCCAGAGCAATAAAGCTGCTGGAAGCGCATGCGGGGTATCGCATTCTGGGACCGGCACAGCTGACAAAGCGCAAGGATGAAATGCGTATGCGCATCCTGCTGAAGGGAAAACAGCAGGAACTGCTGGTGCAATGTGTCCGCGAGGTTTATGATGCGCATCTTGCCGCAAAGGAAAAAGCCAGACTGGATATCGATGTATCTCCGGTCGCGCTGGATTGAGGAGGCAGTTATGCAGAAAAAAGAATGGATACCGGTGGGAGTGGCACTGCTTCTGTTAGCTTTTGGTACAGCTTATGATTATCAGATCACGGATACCTTGTACCAGACGCTTCCGGTGACCGGTATGATATTTGAACGCTTTTTACTATTACCGGTGCAAATGATGACCGTGCTTGCCATGGCAATGCTGTTTCGTGTAAAACGAAATGCCTTTTATCTTTTGATTGGGTATGCGGCATCCTACTATATGCTGCAGGATGCCTTGCATTACTGGGCTTCCCTGCAGGACAGTGACATACAGCTGCTTCTGCTGGCAGGAAGCGGTGTACTGGTCGCTGTTGTGCAGCTAATGATACAGCGTATGCCCTATAACTGGATACAGAAGCATCTTTCGTTTTTTGTGTTTTATACACTTGTCCTGCTGAGCGCGGTGCTGATTACGACAATTCTCAAGCTGGCCTGGGGACGTATCCGCTATCGCGATATGCAGGATGCCGCGCAGTTCTGTGTATGGTATAAGCCATGCGGATCGTTTGGCAGCAATTCCTTTCCAAGCGGTCACACCACAGCCTTTACAACGCTGCTGTGCTGGCTGCAATGGAAAAAGAACCCGTATGAAAAACCGTCCGTTTGGCGCTATCTGCTGATTGGGACGGCAATTCTTTTCATGCCGCTGACACGCATGATTATGGGGGCTCATTTTTTAAGCGATACAGCAATGGGCTTTCTGATTACCTATGGCTGCTATCTGTATTATCGACAATTTTTCAGGAAGAGAGGATATTTATGAACGCAAGAGGAATCGCCTATACCATGCTGAAGGATATCTGTTTACATAAGACCTACAGTAATCTGCTGCTGCGCAAGGGACTGCAACAGGCCAAGCCACAGGATAAGGGTCTGATTACGCAGATTGTTTACGGTACCCTGCAAAACTACCGGCTATGCCGCTATCAGTGGGAAGACTGTGTAAAAAAGCTGCCCAGTGATGAGGTGTGTGTTTTGCTGGATATGAGTGTGTATCAGCTGTTTTATATGGACAAGCTGCCTGCCTATGCGATCATCAATGATGCCGTGGAAATTACGAAGAAGCAGATTCATGGAAGCATGGCAAAGCTTGTCAACGCTGTACTGCACGCTGTACAACGCAGAGGAAAGCGGGAAATTACAGGTAAAGAGGAGGAGGCGCTGGCGATCAGAACCTCGCATCCAACCTGGCTTGTACAGATGTGGAAGGCACAGTACGGCTGGGATAACGCACAAAGGATTTGTGAAGCGGATATGGAAACAAAGCCAAACGCTGCCCGTGTGAACACCTGGAAAATAACAAGAGATGAGCTGATGAAGCAGGATTCCTCCTTTCAAAAGGGATATCTGAGTGAAGACGCTTTGTTGTATGATGCATCGCTGGCCGCAACATCATGGTATGCGCAGGGACTGCTTTCCATACAGGATGAAGCGAGTCAGCTGATTGCACGTATCGTGGATCCGCAAAAAGGAGAACAGATTCTTGATGTGTGCAGTGCACCGGGAACAAAGGCAAACCATATGGCTGAGCTGATGCAGAATGAGGGCTGCATTGTATGCGGCGATATCCATGAGCATAGAGTAGAACTGATCAGGGAGGGCGCTGCGCGTCTGGGTATCACGATTTTAAAGCCGCAGGTTATGGATGCTACAGAGCTCAAGGAAGTCGAAGGAATTCTGTTTGATCGTGTATTATGCGATGTGCCATGCAGCGGATATGGGGTATTAGCTAGAAAAAGTGATATTAAGGTTCATATGCAAAGCGGTGATATGGATACGCTGATTCCGGTTCAAAAGGCGATCCTTGCGAAGAGTGCTGAGCATGTGAAGGAACATGGGATTCTTGTGTATTCCACCTGTACGCTGAATAAAAAGGAAAACGAAAAGCAGGTGCAGGCATTTTTGAAGGAGCATGAGAACTTCACCCTGATAGAGGAACGAACGATATTTCCGTTTACTGCACATACGGATGGGTTTTATATGGCGAAGCTGCAGAGGATTTCATAGGTAATTGCGTAATGTAAAAACTACATACATTATCTGATGGTGATATGCTGAATAAAGTATTTGTATTGGTACCCATACAGGATACAGGATCTGAAAATAATAGTGCAAAAGGATAAAGGATAAGTAATTAAACTACAATGAAAGCAATCATCTGTTTTTCAATAAGAGGAAGACTTTTAAACCGTATAAAAATACAAAATATGAAGGACAGGGGATTCTCTGTCTTTTCTTTCTGTCTTTCATATGTTATATTTAGTTTATAGAAAAGGTTGGAAGAACGCTGTTTAAAATGTGCATAGCGTGAGTGTCCTGCAATAAAACGTATAACATGCAGAGTAGTAGTGAATATTGTAGAAAAAAATACAGCAGAGAATGGATACAGGGCATGTTATGGAATTTTCGTAAGTAACGGGTGTTAAGAAATGTGTGAAAGTAGATAGGCGTATTTACTTCTATATCGAAGGATATCATACCTGTTTTGTAAGTGCCATCATATATAGTTTGGAACTGAAAGTGTCGTAATCTTATCCCGGCTGTCCCTGTGTTTTCCAATGCTGCGCTTTACATTTTCAGCTTATGCTTCCGTTATACTCATATGGTAAGGCAGGATTCCTGTACATAGAAATGAGGACAGATTATGAAAAAAATAATATGTATATTGGTCTGTATTTCTCAAATTCTTGTTGTTTATTGTGTGAAGTTTGCATTTTATGAACGTGATATTTCCGATATCCAGGGCTTCTTTGAGTTGGAAAAAGAAAAGGAAGCGACTTTTTTTGAAATAACCCCGCAAAGCAATGAATTCGATCATAAACAAATGATAAATACCATGGAGGCCTTATCTCAAAGATATAATTGTGCGGTGATAAGAACAGAACAGTATGATTCTGATTACATCTGGTATCTCTATAGTCCCTATGATATTTTTCAATACATGGATATTTCCAAGATTAGTGAGCATGATCTTGTATATGACAAGCAGTTGCGTTATGATACAGAACAAAACAGCCTGCACTTGTTCAATCAGGATATTCGTCTGGTTATTCAGCCATTCAAGGATCTGAATCAGAGATTTCAAAACCTCGCAGGAGATTATATCCTGTTATTTGATCAGGATACAGAAAAAGATGCCTTTCTTGCTGATATCTCGCAACAATATCCGGGTGTAATACAGGATATGGGAGCTTTTGAACGACATACATTTACACTTTCATCCTATCTGAAAGAGAACATAATTCCGATGGGAATCATAACATTCCTATTGCTGGGGCTGCTTCTCATCATGCTGGTGAATCAGAATTTAAAAACCATCGGCATACTGAAAAGTATGGGAATGTCAGGGCTGCGCATTGGAAGGTTACTGTATCAGAGGCTGTTTTTTCAAATTTTGGCTGTATCGTTACTCAGTATTGTTCTTGCTTATATCTGGATGATACGTTTTGTCGCCAGACAGACCTATGAGGCGATTCTTTTGCTTTCTTTCTTCTGGATTGGGTTTTCAATCGGTATGTTTCTTGTATTTGCAGGCACAGTTCTATTGATTCTGCGCTGTCCTGTCTATGCGTTTATAAAAAACAAAAGCTTTACCAGACGGTTTATGAATCTGAATTATCTTTACGGCATTCTCGCCCTCCTTATTCTGATGCCGCTTTGTACAGCTGCATGGGAACAGATGCAATTGCATCTCCCCACCTTTCAAGCGCTATTGCGCCAACAGGATATGCTGGATTCGTATGTGTATGCGTTTGATTATCAGGACGGATATCGCTTTGACGGCTATGATGAGGAATCCATAGAGGAGGATTACAGAAATAAAAAACCAATTCAGAATAAAATGTATCAGGTATATTTGAAAGAATACGAAAAGATAAACAGAGAGGGAGGTATCTATTATCGGAAGGATGTTATCCCAAAAGGAGAGGAGCTGCAGCCGTATGCGGAAGTGAATCTGAATTATACAAAACGCTTTCCTCTTAGAAAACGGGATGGCAGCCTTATTGAATTAACGGACAAAAAGGATACGGTGTATATCCTGCTTCCTGAATCGCTTACTACTGTGGATGTCAGCTATCTTGAAACATACGGCAATCGGATTGAGAAGCTGTATATTCAGGATGAACAGATGGATGCTGTGGATTTTTCTATGCTGGACAGTATGCTGGATACAGCTTCCCCGATGTTTTATGTTGTATATAGCGATGATGCCTTTCGTCTGGGGAAGAAGGTAACAAATTATGTATATATGGATACGGTTAAGCTGAGCACTTTGACCTCTATTCATAACGGGGAGTATCTGGAGCTTGTCTACAGTCGCGAGCGTGTGCAGCAGCGTATGCAGACACTGGCAGAGGAGCTGCTTCTTCAGGGAATGGTATTTATTCCCTCCGCACTGCTGATCCTGCTGGTTATGGCTGAGTATACACATCTGTATCTGCTTTCCTTTCGACAGCGTATTTTTGTCAGACGTGTACAGGGAACCTCCTTTTTCAGGGTATATCTGCGATTGTTTACAGAGCTGTCAGCACCCTTTGTGTTTGTAATCGCATTGTTTCATCAACAGGAGGAATGGAAAATCACCGGTGTATTTCTGATGATCAGTCTGATTGCGTCGATGCTGTTTGTCTATGTAAAAGATAAGGGTGTACGAAATCAAAGCAGGGAGGTGCATATCGGATGAAGTCGATCACGTTAAAGAATATTACACACACATACGGAAAACATACGGTTCTATATGATGTCACCATATCATTGCCCATAGGAAAAATGATTGCGATATGCGGTCCAAGCGGCTGTGGTAAGACAACACTTCTCAATATCATCGGCTTGCTGGAGCGTCCGAGCAGGGGAAGTGTGCAGTATGATGAAATGGAGATTCGTGCAAACAGCGGCAGTGCGGTGAAAAAGCTCCGCTACACAATCGGCTTTCTGTTTCAAAATTATGGATTGTCGGATAATGATACAGTACTGTGGAATATGCTGAGTGCCATGGAGTATGTGAAGACCGGTAAGGAAGAGAAAAAGAAATGCATTGCGCAGGCGCTGGAAAAGGTGGGACTGCACGGAATCGAGCAACAGAAAATCTGTCAGCTGTCCGGTGGAGAGCAGCAGCGTATAGCGCTGGCAAAGCTGATGGTAAAGCCATGTGAACTGATCCTTGCGGATGAGCCAACGGGAAATCTGGATGAGGAAAATCGGGATATGGTGTTTTCGATTCTGCGCGATTTGAATCAGAACGGAAAGACGGTTGTTATGGTTACGCATGATCCTGTGCTTGCGAAGCGCTGTGATGAGATCATTTTATTGGAAAAACACATATAAAAAGCTGGAGGCTAGTGATTTTGAAAATCGGAATATGTCTCCAGTTTTCGTATGTTCAATCGTAAGGGGGAAAAGAGAATGCTCATTGTGTGTGTGAACAGCTTTTATTTCTAAAACACAGATAGATGCATTGGCTATGATAAAATCTTCAAATTTCATGAAAAAGTATATATGCAGCGATAAAAATACGATATACTGTACATAACAAATGGAGGGATTTTATGGTAAAGGAAGAGGTAAGAAATCTGGCTTTTCTGTTTACGGAAACAGAGTTTGTGTTGGATACCGTTGATAGAGAACATCAAGATTCTGCATGGTTTCAATGATTTCAGAAAGATAAATACAGTGCCCTGTATGATTTCGGCTTTGAGGAACGCATTCATCAACTGCATGCTTCCACCGGTTTCCTGCATCGTACAGCAGAATTGTATATCCATGTTTTAACATCCCTAAGCGAACTGGAAATTGCCAGAGAGCAGGTGCCGGAGATGAACAATGAGGAACTGATGAATCTTCTTCGTCTGGATGTGAGGTAAGTATATGAGCAGGTATTGGAAAACAGCAGAGTATTCTCAGCTATCAGCAGAAGAACTGCGATATAAGGCTGAGGAAAGTATGAGGAAAGCAGAAAGTAAAGGCCGCAGCATGGAGCCGGTGAGGATTGAAGGCAGGGCAATCACCAGCAGCTGGTGGGGAAATGCTTGGTGTGAGAATCTTGAAAAATATGCAGACTTCGCATCACGGCTGGAGCGTGGAAAGCGATATGTGCGTACGGGAACTGTGATTGATCTACAGATTCGTGCAGGGAAAATTCAAGCACGAGTTCAGGGAAGGCGCAAAGCACCATACAAGGTGGAAGTTCACATATCACCATTGAAGGAAGAAGACTGCCAGCGCATCATGCAGGACTGTGCCAATCAGATTGAAAATCTGGAAGCATTAGTAAGCGGTGAATTTCCGCAGAATTTGCAGGAGCTGTTTACCGGTGAAAGGGGATTGTTCCCAAGTCCGAGAGAAATCAGCTTTCAATGCAGCTGTCCCGACTGGGCGATTATGTGCAAGCATGTTGCGGCAGTATTGTATGGAGTGGGAAATCGTCTGGATGAAAATCCGTTTCTGTTTTTTACACTGCGTGGAATCGATTTAGCTAAATTCATCGATGTTGCGATTGGGAATAAGGTGGAAATGATGCTGGAGCATGCAGATGAAAAAAGTCCACGTATTATGGATAATGCGGCAATTCACGATCTATTCGGATTATAAGGAGAATGCTATGAAGGAAAGAAAAAGTGTATCCATGGATGCGTTCATGGGAAAGTATGCAGGTGTATATTACATAAAGCTGCTGCTGAAGGAGCCGGTTGAAAGTCGTGCTCTTGCAATCAGGGAGCGACTGCTGGAGAGGTTTAATGAGGTAGATGATGTTATAGCGCAGGAGGGTATGTATTCCTATGCACTCTGTAATCATAAAGTAACCTATAAGGATGATGTGCAGGTACCATCGCAGCTGTTTATAACGCAGACAATCCCATTTGATAAAACGACCGTACCAGACTTGGTTTTGCAGCAATGCTGGAGCTGTGAAAATGTGGAGGAGCTGCTCGCAGACTGTCAATATGAAATCATGTTTTCCGATTTTATGGCAGGTGGGCTTCCTGTGCGGGAGCGTTGTGAAATACTTGCAGCATTTGCAGATATTATGATGGAGGTTTATCCGGAGGCAGTGGCGATGTACTGGCCGCATGCAGGAAAGATTGTACCAAGAGCTGACTGGTTAAACAGCAGCTGGAGTGATCCTGCTCTGCATTTTCTTGATGGCGGAGTCAATGTGCGACTGTTCAATATTGCGGAGAGCTCTGAAAAGATTGTGGATACGACCGGTTTGACAGCGATAGGATTGTGTGATTTGCAGTGTCACTTTCATGATTTGGATATAGATTTTATCATTCGCTATATGTTTAATTTTACATCTTATCTCTATGCACAGGGAGAAGATATTATCAAAGACGGAGATACTATGGATGGTAGGACTGCACAGGAGCGATGGCGTTGTCAGCATGAGGATGCATTAGTTTCTCCAAGTCGGGTGGTTATTGATGTGAATCCCGGTGAATTTGGTGCTGGAAAGCGCGTTGAGCAAATGGACGCATAAACGAGGCAGCAAAAGTTTAAAATGTGAGATTCAGCTGCTATGGTGATTGTTAGATAGTCAAGTGCTATTCTAATCCTATGGATCTAAATTTATTATGAATGAATGCTGGTTTAGCCTTCGGTCTAGCCTCTCTTGAGGCTAGTGGATCTAAATTGAGGAGCGCGAGGAAATCGCCTTCTGGACTATGAGTCTAGCCTCTCCTGAGGCTAGTGGATCTAAATCATACATTACCTCCATAGCATTTATATACCGCTCGTCTAGCTTTCCCGAGGATAATATATCTAAATTTATGTATGTTAATTTGAAGATAAAAGGAATGATTGAGCTAGACTTCTCTTGACGCTATCGGACAAAATCGCCTATAAATAAGAAAAGACGAGTATATACCGCTCGTCTTTTTACAATTGCTAAAGGCTATTCACGGTTTGAAAAATAGCATCACATTGCTCCTAGCATTATATTATTCCTGATTACAGAGATACGGAACCTGCATATATCAGTAATCACACTCCTCAGCTACAGATTTGTCTTTTTCTTCAGCTGCCGGCACGCCCATAAAAAGCTAAAGCTTCCCATAAGGATAAACAGCAGCAAAACAGCTGTCAGATTCCCTGTGTCTATCCTGCCATATAGAATCAGAGAACGCAATGCATCGATCATATGGGTAAACGGATTGAGATTGATTGCAGTATGTAAGAAGCCGGTAATACCTGTAGTGGGAAACAGTGCATTACTGAGAAAAAATACCGGAAGTACAATCGCGTTCATAACAGTTTCGTATATCACCTCATTTGGAAGGAGCATGCTGATAGCATAAGACAGCCCGGACATAAAAAACGAGGTCAGAAAAATCAGTGAAATAAAGATGAGATATCCAGAGGGCGGCAGGGAAAATCTGACAGAGAACAGAAGACTGAGAGCTATCATAACTCCTACCTCCAGAAAGGTGCACAGCACGGCTTCAAGAAGCTGTGCAAGCACAATGGAGCTGCGTGTGAGCGGAGCAATCAGTATTCGATCGAAGCTGCCATCCGATTTCATCAGATAATTCATAATTCCACTGCTGCTGCAGGTGGAAAAGCTGACCAGCACAATCAGTCCCGGAAGCATGAACGCCGTATAATTTTCGATACCGGAATGCTGCATTGTCTGAGAAGCTATCGCACTATAGAGTACCAGCCACAGCATCGGCTGCAAAGCTGTAATAACGATGGTTGATTTGTTGTGGAATCTCCATTTTATATTTCTGTATAAAAGGGTAAAAACACTCATACACATTCCTTCCTTTCACTCTGTGTCAGTCTCAGATATACATCCTCCAGTGTCGCCTGTGCAATTTCTATCCCCTGAAATGCCGCATGCCTGTTCAGTAAAATTGCCGCCGCTGCCTCTAAATCGCTTTGCGGGATCTGCGTATAAATCAGAAGCTTTTCAGCACGTAGTAGGCTTTCCTTTGACAGCTGCTCCTGTAGGATTCTGCTGCTTTTCCTTGCCTCTTCTTCCGAAGAAAAGGTGATCTCTACCAAATTCTGCCGCAGTAAAGAGCGCAGCTGTGCGGGGGAGCCCTGTGTTACCTCCTTTCCATCCTTCATAATACAGACGGTATTGCTGAGCTGATCGGCTTCCTCCAGATAATGAGTCGTAAGAAAAATCGTGACACCAAAATCATCTCTGATTTTTCTCATCATTCCCCACATCGCAATACGGGACTGTACATCCATTCCCACCGTAGGCTCGTCCAGAAACAGAATTTTCGGATTCGTCATCATATTCAGGGCAATATCCAGGCGCCGTTTCACACCGCCGGAATAAGAGGATACCGGATATCGGCGATACGGCTCCAGACCGAAATCAACAATGAGCGTTTCCATCCGTTTTTCTGCATCTGGTTTGGGTATTTTATACAAACGACTTTGAAGCATCATATTTTCTTCCAATGATAAATACGTATCAATAGAGGTTTGCTGGGCAACGCAGGCAATTTGCGAGCGCAGAGAGGCTGCATCCCTACACAAATCCTTCCCCAGTATCGTTATTCTACCGGATGTCGGCTGCAAATAGGTTGTCAGTATTCTGAGCAGAGTAGATTTTCCGGCACCGTTTTGCCCCAGCAAAGAGAAAATTTCTCCCTGTTCAACGCAAAGGGATAAACCATTCAGAGCCTGTACGCCGTTTTTATACTGCTTGACAACCTGCTCTACCTGTATGGCGTTCATGCTTCCTCCAGAATCGGAAATTGTATTTCCGTAATATATTTTTCCGGATTTCCCTTGAACAGCATGCCCGGTCCCTTAATGAAAACTTCACGAAAGGGTGCTGTTATCCGTAGACTGTGCTCTGCCGCATACTGATCAATGGCGGTATAGGCAAGCGACAGCGTTGCATAGGATCCGATATGGGTAACACATACCGCTTTGATGCGGGGCATCATCTTAACTTCAATACCCTGCGTGCATGGCAACTCATCCGTTGGAACACAGAGCTCCAGCACCCCCTGCTTTGTTTCCGGATGCACAAGCTGATAGCTGAAAAACGGTGCTCCGTTTGTTCTCCCGCGAATGGATTGAAACACCTTGGGAAAAACCCGGTTTGCTTTCGCGGCATCTCCCTGATACTTCATGTATGCTACGCGAAGTGGCGCAATCTCTCGTATTTCGATTTTATATTCCATAGCCTTTCTCCTTCTCTTTCTGAATGGCAATCCATACATTGCAATGTCCATCGGCTGGTGTTTTTGTGTTTACGGGATACGCCTCGATATCGGGAAGTCTGGCATATTCATAGCCGGAAAATAACAGCCATTCCGTATAAAAACGACGAAAGACCTCCTGTACGCTCTCCTGAAAGCTGCCGTTGTTTTCAAACACTACCCAGGTCGCTGCGGGAATCTGTACCTCCTGCAGGTGGGAAGGAATATCCTTGCTTGTAGCTGCTGCTATATAGTAGAAAATGTGATTGGGATCCTCGTATACGCTGATGCCGAAGATTGCATTCATACCGGCATCGGATAGCTGACAGAGCTCTGTGTATTGCGGACTTTGCATCGTTTCCTTCCAGAAGCGGGGAACGATTTTATGATTTTCTTCCATATCCTCACACAGACGGATTCGGATACCGGCAAAGCGCAGCTCCTTTTTCTCTGTAATCTGGTAGGTCAGTGCACTCCCGCCGGTAATGCTGACAGAGAACTGTATTGGCGGATATGCCTGCAGTGTTTTGCCAATATTCTTTGCGGCTGTGGGAGGGATACCATGAACCTTTTGAAATGCTCTGTTAAATGCGGTTGGTGAAGTATAGCCATACTTGAGTGCAATATCCAGCACCCTGGCATCGCGACGCTGCAAATCAAAGGCGGCCTGCGACATTCTTCGTCTTCGGATATAATCCGACAGCGATATACCGGCGACATAGGAAAACATCCTTTGAAAATAATAGGTGGAGCAGCATGCGATACGGGCTGCCTCCTCGCAGGATATCTCTGCATCGAGGTTTTCCTCTATGTATGCGATGGCATCACTAAGTTTTTTTAACCATTCCATTTCATTTCCTCCCTTGCGTATATGGTATTCCAATACGTCTTTTTAATCCTCGCTTTTTCTGCGCTCTTTTGTAAACTGTACGCTATATAAAAATTTTGTGCAAGTATCCTTTGGCTTATAAAATGAGGAATCTGAACAAGGTATACAAATGCAAATGGTTTGACGCCTTTTGATTGCAATCCCTCATTGAGATGGCGTATAATGGTGAGCAGATGAGAGGTGACGTTATGTTAGAGAAAAACATATTGGAAGACGTACTGGAAATCGCCTGCAGTACAACAGGTGATTTTGCGGAGATTTTTGAAGAAGTCAATTACAGTACCAGAATATCCATGCTGAATGATGAGGTTGAAAGCACCAACAGCGGTATTCGCTGCGGGCTGGGGCTGCGGATTTATCATGGACTGGAATCCGTGTACGGCTATACCAATGATACAGATGAAAAGAATCTGAAGGAATTTGCGAAAAAGCTGGCGGACAGTCTGGGAGAGCAGGGAAAGCGTATTCCCGTGCAATTAAAGGAAATAACGTATGAAAATGCACATATCATACGACGCATACCGCGTGAAACTGCGCTGAAGGATAAGGTGGCGCTCATGAAGCGCGCAAGTGAAGCTGCACAGTCCTATGATGCGCATATTACGAAGGCGATTGTGAATTATCTGGATGATGAGCAGCATGTCGCTATTTCCAATTCAGAAGGAAAATACATTCAGGATGTACGAATCCGTACAAGGATGACGGTATCTGCTGTTGCTCAGGATGGAGCATTGCGAGAAACCGGAAGCTGTTCACCCGGAGGCAGCGAAGGAATGGAGTTTTATGATACACACAAACCGGAGGATATCGGAAAGGAAGCGGCGCGTATTGCGATGACGATGCTGTATGCACAGCCGTGTCCAAGCGGTGTTATGCCGGTTATTATCGACAACGGCTTTGGCGGCGTCATCTTCCATGAGGCCTGCGGACACTCTCTGGAGGCACGCGGGGTTGCGAAAAATCAATCCAATTTTGCAGGAAAGCTGGGACAGAGAATTGCAAGTGAATGTGTAACGGCTGTGGATGACGGTACGATTCCCAATGCCTGGGGAAGTGCAAATATTGATGATGAGGGAAATTTCACACGACGCACGGTACTGATTGAAAAGGGAATACTGAAGAGCTATCTGGTGGATACACTGAACGGACGCCGCTTGAATATGCCTTCCACAGCATCCAGCAGACGACAGTCCTATAAATTTGAAACAACGTCCCGCATGACCAATACCTTCCTGTTGAACGGTACGGATCAGCTGGAGGATATGATTAAGGAAACCTCGTATGGACTATATGCAAAGACGATGGCAGGTGGCAGTGTGCAGGCGACCGGTGATTTCAATTTTGCCGTCAGGGAAGCCTATTTGATTGAGGATGGAAAGATAACAACACCTGTCAAGGGCGCAACGCTGATTGGAAACGGCTCTGATACACTGCTGAAAATTGACCGTGTCGCAGGCAATCTTGCGCGTGCACAGGGAATGTGCGGGTCTAGCAGCGGCAGCATACCTACCGATGTCGGTCAGCCGGCAATACGGGTCAGTGAAATGACGGTTGGCGGCAGTAAGGGAGGCAAGGAACATGCATAAGCAACGTTGGCTTGACGCGGCAGAGGCTGCGGGTATTGAACAGTTGGAAATCTATGAACAGAAAAGCAGATCCACATCCATACGTCTGTTTGAAGGAAATGTGGATGGCTACACCATCAGTGAGTGTAACGGATTTGCGATTCGCGGTATTTATAAAGGGAATATGGGTATCTGTTTTCTGGAACAGGATGATGATGCCTTGCTGGAGGACACGCTTTGCCGGATAAAGGAAAATGCGGAGGCAATTACAAGCAGGGATGAAGTGGAAATCTATGCGGGTGATTCTGCGTATCCCCAGCTGCAGCTGCGCAGCTGTACATGGAATGCACATCCGGATGCAGAAAAAATCGAGATGCTGAAGACGGTGGAGCAGTATGTAAAGGAATCGGATTCCAGAATCGCTCAGGTTATGAATACCAGCTATGGTGAAGTTGACGTGGAAATCGCCATTGATAATACATTGGGTGTTCATCTGCATGATGAACAGCATGCGGCGTATATCAGTACAGCAGTTATGGCGAAGGATCAAGAGGATACAAAGATTGCGAGTGACTGGCAGTATCTGTATGATGACGCTTGCTTTGATGCGAAAAAATTTGCGTTGGGAGTGAGTCGCAAGGTACTGGACAAGCTGTCTGCGGAAAGTGTGCAGAGTGCACAGTATCCAGTTCTGATTGAAAATGAGGCTATGGCAGATTTGCTGGAGGCCTTCAGCGGCATGTTTGACGGAGAAAATGCATACAAAGGGATTTCACTGTTGAATGACAGTATCGAAAAACAGATTTTCAGTGATAAAATTACAATTGTGGATGATCCGTTGCTGAAGAACGGCTATAACTCGAGAAGCTTTGATGACGAGGGGGTTGCCTGCAGGAATAAGACACTGGTTGATAAAGGTGTTTTAAAGACCTATCTGCACAATCTGAAATCCGCAAAGCTTATGAAGTGTGAAACAACGGGGAATGGCTTTAAAGCGGGATATGCATCCAATGTCGGTATAGCTCCAAGCAATCTGTTTATTGAAAATGGAAGTACATCTATGGTTGAAATGATTGCGTCGATGAAGGAAGGAATCATTGTTACGGAAATAACAGGTCTGCATGCCGGATTGAATGCCATGACAGGAGAATTCTCACTGCAGTCTCAGGGCTGGTATGTAAAGGAAGGAAAAAAGGTCAAGCCGGTCAATCTGATTACAATCGCTGGTAATTTTCTGGATGCTATGAAGCAGGTGGAAATGCTGGGAGATGATGGAAAGCTGAATGCCAGTTCTATTGGTTCACCGAGTGTTCTGTTTACGTCCCTCTCTGTCAGTGGTTTATAAGAAATGCAGGCATTCTATGACTGCTAAAACAGTTGTGTAAAGTATAATTTTTATAATTGAATTTGACACAAGAATGGTCTATAATAAAGGTGCCAAATCCAAAGACCGAAAGGTCAAAAGAAAGGGACAGAGTTACGTTGTGGTTACTCTGTCCCTTTTGACGCAGTAAGAGGCACCAAATCCAGGAGTAATGAAAACGGCGAGTTCACCTCCTTTCCGTAGCAGTATCATCCCAGTTAATCCAACACTGAGATTATTCGCTTACTAATGCCGCCGTTTGCATTTCAGGACAATGTACAGGATGATTCCAAGCTCCCGCATCACTTTTGGTGTGATACCAATTCGTGCGACGAGAATCCAGAATATGTATTCCATCCTTCCTCCCTTCACCAGGCGCATTCCTAAGGTATTGTGTATGCATACCGATGAACCTCCTATATATACATACGGATGGAATATGAAAAACTCCTAAAAGAAATAAATTTTCTTTTATAAAATCTGATAAACTGTATCTCATGGAAAGAAGTGTCTTATATACGTTTCTTTCTTGTTTTGTGTGTTTGCGAAAAGGCAGATTCAAATGCTATTGATAAATACAATCGAGGTGAATTCTTCATATTTTAAATTCACCACAATCAAGTAAGCCATACACACGCTATCCTTCTTTTCTTTCTGCCTTCCATGCGAATTTCATTCCTAAGATTCTGAAAACTTTATTAAGAAATGGAAACTCCTTGGTCCCTGCATGGAATCTATGGTAAAATAGGATACGGTGATAAAATGAAAAGTTTATATGATTTTACATACGATCAGATGGGCGATATGGCTCTGGAGCAGGGCTGGAAAAAATTTCGTGCACATCAGATCTTTCAATGGCTGTATCGCAAACGTGCAGTCAGCATAGATGACATGAGTGATCTTTCCAAGGATACCAGAGAGACCCTGAAGCGGCAGTTTTCTCTCACACCGCTAAAGCTGCGTGATAAGCAGGTGGCAAGCGATGGGACAACGAAATATCTGTTTGCTTTGGAGGACGGCTCTTTGATTGAGAGTGTGCTGATGCAGTTTGATTATGGGAAGAGTATCTGTGTTACCTCACAGGTAGGCTGCAATATGGCCTGTGCCTTTTGTGCCAGTGGTCTGACAAAAAAGAAACGCAACCTGACAAGTGGAGAAATGGTGGCTCAGGTGCTGTATGTGCAGCGTGATCTGGATAAGCAGGAGGACCGGCTGAGTCATATTGTGGTAATGGGAACGGGAGAGCCGTTTGACAATTACGAGCATGTGATGAATTTTCTTTCTACCGTCAATCATGATCGCGGACTGGGAATCGGTGCGCGTCATATTACGATATCCACCTGCGGTGTCGTTCCGAAAATTTATGAATTTGCCAAGGAGCACACACAATACAATCTGGCAATCTCCCTGCATGCGCCAAACAATGAGCTGCGCGATCGTCTGATGCCGGTCAACCGTGCCTATCCACTGGAGGAGCTGATGGAGGCAATCCAGTATTATGCACGGGAGAACAATCGCCGTCTGACGTTTGAATATATTCTTCTGCGCGGGGTCAATGACCAGAAGGAGCATGTGGCACAGCTGGCAAAGCTGTTAAAGGGTCTGAATGCCTATGTGAATCTGATTCCCTACAACGCTGTGGATGAAAACGGCTTTCAGGGAGTGGATCATGCCCATGCCATGGTATTCTATGATGCACTCATGAAGCAGGGAGTGCGTTGTACGATTCGTAAGGAGCATGGTGCGGATATCGACGCGGCATGCGGACAGCTGCGTGTTAAGCATCTGAAGAAGGAACAGGAAGGGAGCCGTTCATGAGTATTCAATATTATGGAGCGAGTCATGTCGGACTTCGAAGAAGAAATAATCAGGACAGCATCTGTTTTCTGGAAAACGGAGAGCATGCTCTGTTAGCTGTAGTCTGTGACGGCATTGGCGGCGGTCTTGCAGGAGATGTTGCGAGTCGTATGGCTATTGAGCATATGAAGGAAAGCTTTTTGAAAATGGAAAAATGCAGCTCGGATGTTCAGGTCAAGCACTGGCTGCAGGATACCATACAGGAAGCAAATGATCTGATTTTTACGCAGTCAACACGCAATACAGAACAAAAGGGAATGGGAACCACACTAGTTGGTATTCTGAAATGTGAAACGACGACCTACATTTTCAATGTCGGAGATTCCCGTACCTATGGGCTGTATGCGGATGATTTTCTGGCATTGACAGAGGATCATTCCTATATTGCGGATATGCTGAAGCGCGGAGAATTGAGCGAAGAGGAGGCAGCGGTGCATCCGAATCGCAACATGCTGACCAATGCCCTCGGCATATGGGATTCTGTACGCATCGATATCAATAAAATTAAAAATGATTACAAGGCGCTGCTGATTTGCAGTGATGGTTTACACGGCTATGTCAGTGAAGCGATTATTCGCGAGATTCTGGAAAGTAAGCGCAGCGTGGAGGATAAGGTTCGCATGCTGATTGACAAGGCTCTTCTTGCGGGCGGCTATGACAATGTGAGTGTCATCATCGTGGAACAGGCAGGTGATCTCCATGAATAACAACAACAAAATGATTGCCGAGCGCTATATGATCGTTTCCTCATTGGGGGAAGGCGGTATGGCGGATGTCTATCTGGCAATCGATACCATACTGAACCGTGAGGTGGCGATCAAGGTGCTGCGTGGGGAGCTCAGCAAGGATCCGGTGACACTGCTGCGCTTTCAGCGGGAGGCCAATGCGGTCAGCAAGCTGAACCATCCCAATGTAGTGGATGTATACGATGTCGGAGAGTTTGAGGGACGTCACTATATCGTAATGGAATATGTACGCGGCCGTACACTGAAGCAGCTGATTTCCCAGCGTGGGGCACTACATCAGGAAGAGGCTGTAAACATCATGATTCAGCTGACCAGCGCTGTACAGCATGCCCATGAAAACGATATTATTCACCGGGATATCAAGCCTCAGAATGTTCTGGTTAAGGATGATGGTACGGTAAAGATTACCGATTTCGGAATTGCGCTGGCGCACGATACGGTACAGCTGACGCAAAGTGATGCGGTACTGGGCAGTGCGCACTATCTGGCTCCGGAAACAACACGGGGAGAAACACCAAGCAATCAGGTGGACATCTATGCGCTTGGTATCGTGTTTTATGAGCTTTTGACCGGGAATGTTCCCTTCCATGGAGACAACCCCGTCCAGATTGCAATGAAGCATCTGCGTGAGGAGATACCAAGTGTTCGTGATTTCAATCCGACACTGCCGCAGTCCGTGGAGAACATCATCATCAAGGCAACCGTGAAAAACCGCAAGCTGCGCTATCAGAGTGCGAAGGATATGCTGTATGACCTGCACCGCTGCCTGCTTCCGGAATATGCACATGTCGAAAAGCTGGTGTTTGAGGAAGAGCATCCGCAGCCGACAATGGTCATGGAGCAGCGCAAGCAGAAGCAGACTAAGAAAACTGAGGTGCGCAAAAAGCATGTGGAGCCGATTGAAGAGGATGAAGAGGATGATTCCGGTAATCGGAAAATCACAACAATCATCATTGCTATGATTGTCGGGCTGTGTGTGATCGGTGTTGCGGCCTTTGTACTGATGAGCGGAATTTTTGATAAAGAAAAGATGATTAAGGTCCCGGAGCTGTCCACATCACAGACGCAGCAGGAGGCAATTCAGACGCTGACCTCCAGCGGGTTTAAAAAGGATAATATTACGATTAAGCAGGAGCTGAGTGATGATGTGGAAAAAGGTCATGTTATCCGTGTATCCCCGGATACCGGAGAGGAAATTGGTGAAAAATCCAAGCTGACGCTGACTGTTTCCAGAGGAACCTGGTTTGTGGTAAAGGATTACCGCCATCGTTTACCGGAGGAAGTGGAAAAGGAACTGAATGAACAGAATCCAAACATCAAGCTGGAAATCAGCTATGAGCAAAGGGCGAATACGTGGCCCGGATATATAGCGGAACAAAGCGGCTTGGAAATCGGAGAAAAGCTGGATCCGGATAAAGAATATACATTAAAAATAACTGTCAGTCAGCTGATGAGCTGGAAGATAGAGGGCGTTGTAGGAAAAACGGCAGAAGAGGCCATTGCTTTAATTAAAGAAAAGACGGGAATACTTCCGGTATCGGATGAGCGTTCCTATGATGACCTGAGTGAAGAGGAACAAAAGACCATTAAAAAAGGAGTCGTTACAGATGTGGATCCCGCAGAGGGAACGGAATATGTCCAGCAGATGGAGAATCCGAATGTTATAACGATAAGGTTTTACAAATGACAGAAACAGGAAGAATTATCAAGATCGTATCCAGCCGCTATGAGGTGCTGGCAGCCAATCAGGAGCGGGTGCTGTGTGTTGCCATGGGAAAGCTGCGTAAGGCGCACTCTCCGGTTGTCGGCGATCTGGTGGAATTTGAACGCTTTGCGGATCAAAACGGTATTCAGAAAATTCTGCCCCGTAAAAATGCCCTCGTCCGCCCATCCATTGCCAACGTGGATCAGGCGATCATCGTCATGTCCTGCAAGGATCCGGATTTTTCAACAACCCTGATTGACCGCTTGATTTTCAGTGTATGCTATGCGGGAATCCGTCCTGTTTTATGCATCACCAAGCTGGATCTCATCGCTGAAAATGATGCAATCCATGAGGAAATCCAGCATTATATCGACAGCGGTTATGAGGTGTATCAGAGTGGGAAAGGCTATGCAAGTGAGGATCTGATACAGGCCTTGAAGGGAAATATCAGTGTGCTGACAGGGCAGAGCGGCGCAGGTAAAAGCTCCCTGTTAAACCGGATTGACCCTACCTTTCATCTTCAAACACAGGAAATCAGCAAGGCTTTGGGTAGAGGAAAGCATACAACACGGCATTGTGAGCTGCATGAGATTGCCGGCGGCTGGGTGGCGGATACCCCCGGTTTTTCCTCACTGGATTTTACTGCGATGAATATCACGCAGCTGGCCGAATGCATACCTGATTTTCAAAATGTTCAGGATGCATGCAGATTCCGCGATTGTATTCATGTCAATGAACCGGATTGTGCCATACGTGCTGCTGTTGAGGATGGGACGATACGCAGGGAACGCTATGCGCATTATCTGGAAATCGTAGATATGATACAAAAAGCAAAGCCGCGGTATTGAAACAGCATACAGAAAATACAATACAATTATGAAGGAGGACACACGTTATGAAAGAATTAGTAATCGCTCCGTCCATTCTGTCACTGGACTATTCCAGAACGAGTGAACAGCTGAAGGAGCTGGATGAAAGCAATGCGAAATGGATGCATTTTGATGTTATGGATGGCCATTTTGTACCGAATCTGACCTTTGGACCGGACCTTCTCAAGGGCTTTAAAAAAGCAGTGGATATGATAATGGATGTTCATATCATGGTAGATAATCCGGATATGGTTGCGGAAATCTTCGCCAAGGCAGGTGCTGATGTCATCACCTTCCATCTGGAAGCTGTGAAGGATATGGATGCCTGCATTCAGCTGTGCAGAAAAATCCGTGAAATGGGTGTACAGGCAGGCGTGTCTGTGAAGCCGAAAACCGGTGTGGAGGCACTGCTCGCGCATCTGAAGGAAATGGATCTGGTTTTGATCATGTCGGTAGAGCCGGGCTTTGGCGGACAGTCCTTCATGGTGGATACGCTGGAAAAGGTGCGCGTACTGCGTGAACGGATTGAAAAGGAAGGTCTGCATACACGTATTGAAATCGATGGCGGAATCAATGGGGAAACGGCAAAGCTGGCAGTTGCTGCCGGAGTGGATACGCTGGTTGCCGGAAGCTATGTGTTCAAAAACGGTATTGCGGAATCTGTGGATAAGCTGCTGGCATGTCAAAGGTAGTTCTTGTTGCCGGTATGTGTGAGACAGCGCCTGTCATTGCACATGCCGATTATATCGGTGTGGACCATGGAGCGGTGTGCTGCATGCGGCAGGGTATTGCCATGCGCAAGGCCGTAGGGGACTTTGACAGCATAACAAAGGAGGAGCTTGCACAGCTCAAGCAGTATTGTGAGGTGGAAAAGCTCCCCTCCCATAAAAATGAAACCGATACTGAGGTTGCAATCGAAGCGGCAATGCAGCTGGGCTATGATGATATTATCCTATACGGCGGCCTGGGTGGTCGTCTGGATCATGAAATGGCCAATCTGCATCTGATGATTTATCGTGATCTTCCGCTGACGCTGATGAATGATACCAATATCATCAAGGTTTTGCATCCGGGAACCTATGAGGTCGAAAAGCAGCATACCTACTTGTCCTTTCTGCCGCTGGAGGATTCCTGCATCAGTGAGGAGGGAGTTGCCTATCCCTTAAAGGAACGCGTATTGAAGGTCACGGATATCTATCCGCTTTCCAATGAAATCAATGGCAATATTGCGAGGATCACCATCCATTACGGGCGTGTGCTGATGATGCAGTGCAGGGACGCATAACAAACCGGAATCAACATATAGAAAGCTTAAGGATGCTTTGTTTGGAGCATGTCGATACGGCATGTTCCTTTTTCTTTTGTTTTTAACGGGAAGCGGGTATAATAAAGGGGAATACGAACGACAGCTGTATGAAGGAGTGCGGTCTGACATATACTGATGAAAAAGGAGGATCTGATGATGCTGGAGTTGAAGCTGAAAAGCGGTGAGGTGAAGCACTGTGAAGCCGGTACGTATGTTTATGAGCTGCTAAAGGCATGGAACGTAAAGGAGGCGGTTTATGCAGTTACGCTGGATGGAAAGCTGCATGATCTGAATTATCGAATCAAAAAAGGCGGTACACTGGATTATATTTATGCGGATAGTGAAACCGGGAAGCTTATCTATGAACGCAGCTTGAATTTTCTGTTTATCGTAGCGGTGCGCAGCCTGTTTCCCGATGCCCGTGTCCGCATGGAGCATGCCCTCAGTGGCGGTCAGTATTGCGAAATCGATAAGGAAGGATACTGCAAGCCGCAGGATGTACGAAAAATTGAAAAGCGGATGAAGGAGATTATCGCCGCAAACGAGGTGATTCACCGACGTGTTGTACCCACCGCCGAGGCACAGGCGTATTTTGACCGTCTGGGAATGAAGAACAAGGCGAATCTTTTGGCATGCAGGAAAAGTGCGACCAGCAGTATTTATACATTGTGCGGATATGATGATTATTTTTACGGCATCATGCTGCCGGATACCTCCTATCTCACACATTTTTCCATCCGTTTTTATGCACCGGGTGTCTGGCTGTCTGCAGGAAACGGATTTCAGAATCAGGCAAAGCTGTTTCATGTGTTTCAGGAGTTTGAAACCTGGGGCAGGCTGATCGGTGTATCCAATATTGCAGAGCTGAATGCACAGATTCAGCAGGGCTATATGGACGATCTGGTGCTGATGAGCGAAACGATGGTAGAAAAGAAGCTGGCAGAGCTTGCGGCGTCCATTGTACAGGGGCATCCGCATACGAAATTCATTCTGATTGCAGGACCGAGCTCTGCAGGAAAGACAACCTTTTCCAGACGTCTGGCAATTCACCTTAAGATTCTTGGGAAAAAACCGATGCCGATCTCAATGGATGATTTCTATAAAAACCGCGAGGACTGTCCAAGACTGCCGGATGGAAGCTATGATTTTGAAGGGCTGGAGGCACTGGATCTGGAGCTGTTCAATGACACCATGCTGAAGCTGCTGCATAAGGAAGCGGTGCATATGCCGCTATTCAACTTCAAGACGGGGCTGCGCGAGTGGAAGGAAAGGGAAACAGTGCTGGATGATGATCATATCCTGATTATAGAAGGGATCCACGGATTGAATCCTAAGACCTCTGCCGATCTGCCGGAAGAGGCAAAGTTTCGTATCTATATCAATGCACTGACGCATTTGAATCTGGATGAGCATAACCGTATACCGACAAGTGACTACCGCCTGATTCGCCGCATTGCCAGAGACTATCAGTTTCGCAGCTGGAGTGCGCAGAATACCATTCATTTCTGGAAGAATGTAAAGCAGGGAGAGGATCAGAACATCTATCCGTATCAGGAGGAGGCCGATGCTATTTTCAATTCCTCCATGGTATATGAAATGTCTATTCTTAAGAAAATCGTGATTCCGCTGCTGGATCAGGTGCATCCTCATGAAGCGCAGTATCTGGAGGCCAACCGTTTGAAAAAGCTGCTCGCCTACTTTGTGGACGGCAGTGAGGAGGCAGTGCCAAGAAGCAGTATTCTTGCGGAGTTTATCGGAAACAGTGTTTTTGATGTCTGATATCAATTTCTTCACGAAGTGTGTTAAAAAAGCAGCATATAAATACGCGCTATAAACAGTAATTGCTGTTACAAAGATTTATGGATGATATCTTCGATTTCAAATACGTAATTCTATATGATTTAAACAGGAATTGAAAGTTTTTATATTGATAACGACAATTGCTGGATACTACAAAAAGGCAGATCACCTGTACAGTTAAGGATGATCTGCTTTCTCTATAATTTACTCCTTGATTCCCCAAAGAAAGAAAAAAACAGGTTACCCTGTTTCATATCCACTCTTAGATAGCTTTTTTGTTTTTCAGCGTTTTTAATGCACGAGCACTAATACGGATCGTTTGAGGTTTTCCATCAACAACGACTTTAACTTTCTGTAAGTTTACATTCCAGTTACGACGACTAGCACGCATAGAGTGAGAGCGTTTATTACCTGATAAAGGTCCTTTACCTGTAATTGCACAAACTTTTGACATACCGTTTACCTCCTTCCGTACAATACTTTAAAACACAATTTGCTTAGATATCATACCATCTTATAATGTAAAATGCAACAATAATTTTCAAAAATTGTACAGGGAATACAGTATAAATGAAAATCAATTCCACCCTGAAACAAAGACCTTTTGCCGGATAGATATAAAAGCCTCATAACAAAGCGGTTTCATGATAGCTTCACAGGTCTTATATATAATTTATTGACTGTGACGGCTGTGTGACAGATGAGAAATACTGGTAAAATATTCCAGAATACTCGTCCTTTTTTCCTCTCCCACAAAAACTTAAGAATTTCATGCGGAAATAAAATTGCATGTTCTCTTACTTTCTTATATAATTAAGCTGATAAACTTTGTATGAAAAGGGAATGTGATGATATGAAGAAAAAAATGATTGCGGGTATTGCACTTCTTCTATGTGGCGGCATACTGCTTCAGCAGGGCTACATTGGTGCACAGAATACGACAGAAAAAGAACCGGAGGCTGTTTCCTCCAGACTTCCGGAGAACCATGTGTTTAAAAGAATCGATGAAAATGGAAAAATCATCATTGAGGATACTGCCAAGCTGGAGGCTGAAACGAAAAAGGAACAGGCGGCCAGAGAAAATATGGCTAAGGTAAAGGGAATCGGCGGAGCCAGAGATATTAAATATGGTGTCGTCAATTTTAAGACGAAGTCAGATTCCGGGAAAAACACCAGCTATACCGAGGTAGGTACCGGTTATAGCGGGTACACCAATGGATATTATGCTGCTGACGGGGCGTTTCTCGGATATGAAAGCAATGGTACAAAGGTGAAGTTCATGCTGGCCGGTGTTGTCGGTCTGGTGGATGCCGATGAGGTGGAGATTCTGAACTATGAGGATGAGGATACGGTGAAGTCCGTAAACTATTATGTATGTAAAAATGGTAATATCTATCATTCCATCACGCTGAATATCCGCCAGCCTTATTATACGAGTACAGCAATGGTCGGCAAGCAGCAGAGCTATATGAAGAGCAATACGGTATACTACAGCTATGACGGTCATTATTTCTATACGACCTATCAGAAGATGATTGATGATTATAAGGCCAATACAAGAAAGAATTCCATTAACGCATCACAGCCGTATTATAATTATTATCAGTATGTTTCATCGCGTACAAAAACGAACTTTTCTGCCAGTGATATAAACGGCTATGTAAAAGACTATCTGGATGAATTGTATAATTCCAAGGATACAAAGATGTACGATATGGGAAAATATTTTATTGATTATCAAAATACATACGGCGCCTATGCACTGTCATCCTTTGGTGTTGCTGTCAACGAAAGTGCATTCGGTACCAGCTCCATCGCATTAAGTAAAAACAATCTGTTTGGACACAATGCAGTGGATTCCGATCCCGGATTGGCGAACGGCTATTCCTCACCGCAGAACAGTATACTGGATCATGATAAATACTATGTGAATCTGTGGTATTCCACACCGAAATATTCAACCTATCACGGGGCATTCCTCGGCGATAAGGCAAGTGGGATGAATGTGTCCTACGCTTCCGATCCATACTGGGGAGAGAGTGCAGCGCACTGGATGTGGCAGCTGGATGAATTTGTGAGTGGAAAAAGCGATGCGGGAAATAAAAAGCTGGTATTCAAGGATCAGGGGGCAATCAATATCCGCAAGGAAGCGACAACCTCCTCAGCAAGCCTGTATACCACACCGAAAAATGGAAATATGTCCTTTAACATTCTCGGAAAGGTAAAGGGAGAATCCGTAAGCGGAAGTACAGACTGGTATAAAATACAGCTGGATGTACCATTGAACAGTGCGAGAACGGCGATTGATTATTCCGGAAACAGCTATAATTTCGGGAATAGCTACGGCTATGTACACAGCTCTCTGCTGTCTGAAAACGGCTATACTAGCGACTCCTCCGGCGGAAGTGACTCAAGCAACAGCAGTACTGCCTATAAGCTGGGGGATGTCAATAACGATGGGAAAATTACCCCTGCCGATTATGTCAAGGTGAAAAACCATATTATGAAGAAATCCACGTTGAGCGGCAAATCATTAACGGCCGCAGATGTGAATAAGGATGGGAAAATCACCCCTGCGGATTATGTGAAAATCAAGAACCATATTATGGGAAAGAGTACGATAAAGGAGTAATTTGATGAAGAAATTCAAACTGAAATTTATAAAAATGGCAGCTGTGTTCATCGTAGCAGCCGGAATATGGAACCTTTCCGGTTTTATACATGCAGCCAGTCTGAGTGTTACGGCCAGTGCAAGCACGATTTATGTCGGTGACAGTGTAACCTTTACGGTAAGTGCATCCGGCGGCGCGGGAAATGTAAGTGTCAGCGGGGCGGCTAATGGAACCTACTGGCTGGAAAACAGCTCGCAGTCCTTCACGGTAACTGCCTCCGCAGAAGGAACACTGACTGTATCTGCATCGGGTACACTGGGAGATTTCAATACGGAAAAGGATGTACCGGTATCCGGCTCTGCATCCGTACAGGTTGTCGCAAGACCGACAGAGACTCCGAAAAACGAGACACCTCAGAAACAGGAGACACAAAAGCCGGAGGAAAAAAAGCAGGAAGAAAAGAAGCTGTCCAGCAATGCCAATCTGGCAAGTCTTAGTATCTCACAGGGAACTCTGAGTCCAAAATTTTCCGCCTCTAAAACACAGTATACCGTAAATCTGAACGGGGATGTTTCCAGTATCAAGGTGAATGCAACAGCTGCCGACAGCAAGGCTGTGGTATATGGAACAGGCACAAAGAGCCTGAAGCCCGGAAAAAACACGATATCCGTCAGTGTTGCGGCAGAGGATGGAAGCACGAAGGAATATACGATTACAGTTAATGTCGATGAAACACCGCTTGTATACGTAAGCTACAATGGAGCGAAGCTCGGCTTTGTCCGCAGTCTGGATGGCGTCGATAAGCCTGCGAAATCCTTTGAAGCTGTGAAAATCAAGGTGGACGGCAAGGAAGTAAAGGCATGGAAAAGCAACCTGCTGAAGAAGACGGTTGTCTATCTGCAGGATGATAACACAAAGGAAAAGAATTACTATATCTATAATACGGAT